>Ga0126342_10020717_pt1 | contig 11029 bp, 16 predicted proteins | sample Cyp1metagenome_FD_92528 | JGI IMG/M metagenome (GOLD analysis project Ga0126342, IMG submission 92528) | Coral microbial communities from Lord Howe Island, Old Settlement Bay, Australia - Cyphastrea 1 metagenome | ecosystem: Host-associated > Invertebrates > Cnidaria > Coral ...
ATTGCCAAGGAAAACAACGAGGTGTCATTGGGACGCGACTTTAGTTGTTGGAGCCCATAACATTGGGACGCAACTTTAGTTGTTGGAACCCATATCCACCTGGTTTGTAGCCTCCCGTATATAATATTTATATGATATATGATATATGATATATATATATATATGTATATAATGAATTGTATGGATATCTACTTGTGTGGATGAATACTCAATTTCAACTCATGAAAGATATGAAAGGAATGCGGATTTATCATGACTTATCCATTCGATTTCTATGTTTTCCCCATTTTTGTTTGGTCCAATCAATGAACATGAAGCATTGAATGTTCTGAACTGAGGGTTCATTTTTAGACATGATAGGGGAAGCAAACATCGGAATGGTGGTCCTATCATGAAAGTCCCTTTAAGTGGCATTGACATTTGGTTCGTGGCTCTCTTTTTCCGCGTTTCGCTGAACTATTTGGGATGAGAAACTCCAATGATGAGTGGTGAATTATAAGATGATGGGGATTCACCGAATGCAAAGCGGGTTACCCTCTGGTTATGTCAAAATAGCTATTGAAAATGGCCATTTATAGTGGATTTTCCCATTAAAAATGGTGGATCTTTCCATAGTTATGTTAGTTTACCAGAGGGTAATTTTTTTTTTTGTTCGCACAAAATGAGATGTAATGGTGAATGCATATTATGAATTATTGTGATGCATAAGACTTTGAGGATGGATATGTTATACGCCCTTGGGCTTTAGTTCGCACACTTCTGCAGGATCCAGTGAGCCATGGCCTTGCATTGAGGTCACTTACTGATGCTTAGGGAATGGAAGAATATGATATATCATAACGATTAACGGTGATCAACCATCATCCCATTCCCGCATTCCCTACTAAGTACCAGCAAGACTCTATTTTATGATATGTACACTATTCAAAAGGGATGAAGACCACAAGTGTATGTTGATGGACTCCGTATCATATCCTGTTTCAGGAAAGAAAACATGAAGACAATCACCAGTGGCTTTCAGGTACAAGGTGAGACCCCACCAGTTATGTTGCTTTATATATAAACCTAAACGCCTAAACCCAAAAAAATGAACTATGTAGAGACCTAAAGTATATTAATTACTAATTAAACATGATATAAACCAGTGAACTGAAACTCTTCAACTTTGTAGGTCATCATATCATGGTTTTATATGTTTTATCCCTCAACCGGCTCCATTTTCCCATGGTCCAAGGGCCTCACCGTGCGGATCATGGGAGTGGCGCTCCGTCGATCATGGGATCATGGGAGGATGGGATGGGGTCCCCATCCTCTGGCCATGGGGATGTGTTACCCGGCCTGGTAAACATAGAAAAAAACTATTGAAAATGGTGATTTTCCAATTGAACATGGTGATTTAATGGGATTTTCATGGGAAATCATGGGATATTAATGGGATATACCCTCTGGTTATGTCAAAAATGAAAAATGGCCCAGTCGAAATAGTGAGTTTTCCCATGAAAAGCATGGTGGATCTTTCCATAGTTATGTTAGTTCGTTTACCAGAGTGTAAAAGCTGTGAATTTTACCCGGCCTGGTAAACTAACAGTTTGCGAACTGGTATAGATGGCCCATAGAAATAGATGGTTTACCTATTAAACATGGTGATTTTCTATAGCTATGTTAAATTATCAGAGGGTATTCTTGGGGAGAAAACATCCATTAGCTCGTAGGGTAGCTAGTTGTTTCGAGGGTTTTGGGCTCATAACACTCGTAAAGCAATGTGGTTTAGGACATATTGTCATCTTACCAGGTCTCAACAGAAATCGAATACTGTTTGATAATAGACACATTAAAGGATGAAATCCAATCGCGGGTAGAAAAGGACCCAGTGTGTTGCTTAGCTTCACCATGCTTCACAAACTTGCGGCTTAGTTGAGTTATAAATGGATATAAATGGGAGAACGGATAACGGCATAAGCCACGAATCATGGACTTATGATGACTATGATTGAGGCAATCATCCAACTGCCTATCGGGTTTCTCCTTTCATGGCAGACCTTGCACCTGGCCGTGGGCCACCCTATCCCCCTACATGACAAAACAACATAAATCTACATGAGGGGTTCCTAAAATAGGGGTACCCCAACAATGGATGGTTTATAAAGGAAAAACCTATCAAAATGGATGATTTAGGGGTACCACTATTTTAGGAAACCTCCACATCATGTATTGCGGGGTTCTACAGACGTGCATGGTTTTCGTATGCTCGGGTCGAAACGGCACCATCTTTTGGGCCGGTTGGTACCGCACTTTGGAGCCGGAGCCGTTTGAGGAGTCCTCCTGAATGTGCATCCCACTCTGTACCCTCTGGTAATTTAACATAGCTATGGAAAATCACAATTTTTAATGGGAAAACTCACTATAAATGGCCATGTTCAATAGCTATGTTAGTTTACCAGAGGGTAAGTGGATTATATGTCCCATGAATTACCACTAAATCCATTACATCTATATAAATTGTCTCATTTTTCTGTGAAATTCCCCATGAATCATCCCATTGTTGCCACGGCCTTCCGTCCGTTGTGTTCCCAAGGTGAAGTCCTTTCTGCAGCTGCAAGAGCCTCGATGGACCTTAGACCCAGGTGGGTCTCTGGAGATCTCTGTGGCTCTGTGGCTTGAAATTCATGGGAGTTTGGCTGTGGTTTAACTCGAATGAAACCACAAAATGGAATCCATTTCCAGACAATTTTTGTCCATTATTCGAGTTAAACCACAGCCACTTAAATGAAAATAGTTTGTTAGTCTATATTCAATCAGAAATGGAGAACTCGAATAATCTCGAATATAGTGTCAGAAACACAATGAAGGTTCACAGAGATCGTTGACCAGTTTTTTTTTGTGATTCACCATTGGTTGGATATTGGTTCACAGAGGATCTTGAGATTTCAACAACATTGCGTAAAGAAGGGCTGCAGAGATATACTTAGTAGCCTCAGTGAAATGGCCATTTTGACGAGTGGAAATTGATGATAAACTTACAGCTGGGATGGGTGAAAATGGGTTCCCTCTATTTTCAGACAATCCCATGGTTCACCCACCATTCATTTGGGAGCTGCACCCCGATTTCGTGGATTGTAAAGGTCTTAACGTGTTTCTTGGGTTACCCGGCCTGGTAAATTAACATAACGAACTGGAAAGATCCACCATGCTATGTAGCTGGGTAAATCCACTATTTCGACTGGGCCATTTTCAATAGCTATTTTGACATAACCAGAGGGTACTTTTCCAGTCATCTCCCAACTGTTCCAAGTTGTCCAAGTTTGGAGGATTTATCGTGTGCATCGTACGAATGGTCACATGATATGTAGAGTCCATTCTGGTCCTATTCATTGCACTTGTTTGAACTTCGTGAACTTCGCATTGTAACGGAGTCTGAACTAATTTTAGGGGGGTTCCTAAAAATAGGGGTACCCCTAAATCATCCATTTTGATAGGTTTTTCCATTATAAACCATCCATTGTTGGGGTACCCCCATTTTTGGAAACCTCCATTTGTAGAAAGCTTGTGTCCCCAGGTTTCTTTTTCTTTCGGGGCTTTTTTCGTGCGAGGTTTCGACATCGTTCCATCCATTGATCATTGGATTGGTTTAAGGGAAAATCTACATGAAAACCATGGCTTTTACCATCAAATGTAGGGGTTTCCTATAAATTTGATGGGAAGAAGCCTGGTTGAACCGGTTTCCTTGAATACAACAAAGCTATTCGTTTGATCATTGGATTGGCAAACGCTAAAAAACGTTGATGATGCTGTGCGAGTTGCTTCCGCCAGATCCTGTAGAGGGCGAGAAGTTCTACCAGGACCTTTTTTTTTTCGTTTGACCTGGCAGGTGTGTTTTGACGGGGAACATCAAATTAAATAACTAATGGGAAAAACAAACGTTGTTATAGCCATGTAAAACTAATTCCCATGCTCATGGCAATATCCCATCACATTTCATCAATGATCTGGTTGGTGGTTTGGAACATGAATTTTATGACTTTCCATATGTTGGGAATGTCATCATCCCAACTGACTTTCGCATATTTTTCAGAGGGGTAGGTATACCACCAACCAGAATGAAGAGATGTTAGGGGCCGAATCACGAAATGATGGTTTTTTTTCGGGGTCAGAATTTAAGCCCTAGCAAAGTGATGGCTATTGTACCAATCCATAGCCATCGACCACCAGCCTACTTGGCACTTGGGTGTACAGATTCACCCAACATGTAAGTGAAATGTCACTCTCTTGATCCATGGAATTCGGAAAGTCTAAAAGCTTGTTGCACTAGTGTGCACTAGTGACTTCACTTCTGGCTCTGAGATTTCAAGCACCGACAGGACGTGGACCAAGCACTTGACACGTTTTTTACATGTCCCGAAGCCTCGCTCTCACGAAAGGCCTTTCGCGAAGCAAGAGCACAGAATTTGCCGCTACCTCAGAACCCCCAAAGCCCCAGTAGAACTGGTGGCTTATGATTTGGCGACATTCTGATGGTTCATCTGGCAGCATCCCATGCACATCCCGATGTGGATTAATATGTGGCCAATGTGGTTCATCTGGCTTAGATCGATGCCAATCAACTCACAATTGCTATGATATCTGGTTGGTGGTTTGGAACATGAATTTTAATTTTCCATATCTTGGGAATGTCATCATCCCAACTGACGAGCATCTTTTTCAAGATGGTTTTTTAACTACCAACCAGGGTATGATGTCACTGTCACAGCCGATCCCTTCCCATCCACAGAATCCGACAACGCCCCAAGCTCACCAAGCAACGCTCGGTGGGTCATTCATCAGGACCTATTCAGACTGGGCTCCCAAATTCAGGTGGGAGCCCCGAAAAAGATCACTTGGTTTACAACATTTTATATCATTTTATGACTTTTATCCAGGATACGATATAAACCATAGTAAATTACTGATTGGATGATTTATTGTTTACCTACAACCATAAACCCTAAACCATTGGTTTATTGTTGTTTACCCCCAAATTATCCAATATTGTTGGGGTCAGTAAACCAACTACTGGTGGTTTATTTGCTGGGTTTCGAACGAATCCGCATGGATCATAGTCGAAATTGGTGGCCTTAGACGTCACAAGAGAAATGCCACTTTCATCATATCCCCATTTATCTTATCATAATCACTCTGGGTAAATTTGATCACGACCTCACTGGTCTCCCGAACCCTGGAATCATAGTGAATAAGGGAAATCATCCCCAAATGGGCCAACAATTCAGGTTAGTGAAATATTATAATTCACCTTATTTGATAGATTCAACGTTCATCATATCCCAATTCATCATGGGGTCTTCCAATGCAATGTTGTATCGCATATATTCTTTTTTTCACAGGATGCATCTTTGCTGCTATTTCCCATACTTTAGTGGCTAAACACTTGGAACCCTTCTAAGGGATGTCCCATTTTGGGTGGTAGCCTAGACCTGTGGGTTTCAGATGGTTCCAGTACATCGATTAAAGTGTTGTAAAGTGTTGTAAAGTGTAGTAAAGTAGTCCAATATTGAATGATCTGTTGTTGCTTTGTTACTTTGAATGTTGGCAGCCCCATAAGTTGGTTTATCACCTCCTCTGTTGCCTCAGGTTCCCCTTGAGCAACGACCTCGGGCCGTTGGTGCCTAGAGATGTTTTTGAGGCCTCCGTGGATGTCAAAGACGTCATGAAAGTGACTATATAGATTACACAATACATATAGAGGCTGCACCATATCAGCATACAAAGTAATGTGGTAAACCTACAAAACAAAACCATCCCCCAAATCACCATGTTTATCTGGTTGGTGGTTTCAAACATTGTTTATTTTCCATCTCATATATGGGATATCATCCTTCCCATTGACGAACTCATATTTTTCAAGATGGGTAGGTATACCATCAACCAGTTATGGCTGGTAACTATCATGCCCAAATGGTAGGCCATTGCGACCTCAGAGTTACGACTGTGCCTTGGCTGGCTCGGCTGTGGGAAGCCGAAGAGATCGAAGAGTGTGGAGCTCCGAGTTTTTTGAATCCTCTACATTTACATATGACAGAAGAATATGCCTATATGATCATATGATTATTATATTGACAATTATATTGACAATATATAATACAATACATAATAATACATATGTAATATTTATATATAATATGTATTTATGATTAATATATTATATATAGGTCCAAGGTATCCTCAATTCTCATCTTGCCACAAACATCTTCGCCACGGTCTCAGGCCCGGCGGGCAGGTGATGCATCACTTGATTCAGGCGGCGACCCGGCGACCCGGGTCGGCGATCTACGGTGATTCGTTTCTCTATTTAAGAGGTGTGAAACACATCAAACTATGGGAAACTGTGGAGTCTAATCATCAAAAGATGGTGGTGTCTATATATACTCTGGTTTATGTGGAGTATATATATATATATATAATTAGATAGTCTAGTCATTTTACCGGGTTTTTAACTATCACACAACATAAATGAATCAAACAAAAAGGGGGTAGAAGTACATATAATTACTACTGCTGAATGGTTGCGGAATCCTACCAGTTAGTCCATTGGTGGGCAGCTGATCTCCTCATAATCCTGGTGCATGCTTTCGCAGCCATCCTCAGTAAAACTACCAAGAAAGGGACACTTACGCTTGGTGGTGCACCCGTTCGATAGCTATGGTTGGTGAACATAACTGCAATAACTACTTGTATGGTTTTTGTGGGTGATATATATATATATATATATACATATGTAACTATGGTTGGTTAATGGGGTTTATATAAACCAATTTACAACTGGGGGGGGGGGCACGACCTTGTATGGCTTAAAGAAAATACATCTGGCTCTATTCCAATCTGGCCAAAAATATGGCATCATCGCCGTATGGCTGAAATAAATCAACAAATCTCGCCCATCTTCCGATGATTCGACATCCACTGGTTTTCCTGGTTCGAATTTGCATCGGATCCAAGATCCGGATCTGGTGTGTTTTTTGAATATTATGATGTATACTAAAATGTATATTGAGTATCCATGAGGGTATCATACTATCCAGTAGGAGAATCAGTTGTATACAACATATATATATATATATAACTGATAGTATACAATATATATATATATATATATATATATGCCTGGAAAACAGTATACTGAGAGTAACAAAAAGTACAATATACAGTATAACTGGATTCTTGGAAACTTATCTAACCTGGGTCTGCAATCCTCGCTAGGCGACAACAGTCCTGGAGTCGCCGACGGGAAGCTGTGAGCTGCTGCTGCGGCTTCAATCGATTCATCAGGCCTGGCTCTCAGCCATGGATCACTATAGATACCCTCTGGTAAACTAACATAACTATGGAAAATCACCATTTTTCATAGGTAAACTATGGAAAATCACCATTTTTCATAGGTAAACTATGGAAAATCACCATTTTTCATAGGTAAACTATGGAAAATCACCATTTTTAATGGGAAAACTCACTTTTTTTTGGCCATGTTCAACTGTTAAATTACCTATGGATAACTATGGAATATATGGCCCATTTTTGGTTGATTTACCATATTCACCTGGAGTTTACTGGAGGCCATGATGATAATCTATATTTAAAAAAATCTATACTCTCGAAGTGTAACTGGGGTAAACACAACGCAGTTATCACTTGGTGAAGTGATTATGGCTATGTCCAGGTACCATCCAGTGATCGACAAAAACACATCATCATTTGGAGCCATTTGGCGTGTTTGTGTTCACCCTATTTCAACAAGAACAACCCATAACAACCATATGTTCTGTCAATGCTAGGATATCTGTTGATATCTGTCACTATTTTCTGTCTGATATCTAAAATCACCAGATATCCTCACTATATTTAGAACTTGGGGATCTCTGGGGATTTTCGTGAACTTTACCTGTGCCAGGATTCCTCCAGTTCTTTGCTGCTCAGTTGATGTTGGTGGGGGAGCTTCCCCAGTGGCAACGTTGGTTTCTAGCCAGGTGAGTTCTATGGTTTATAGATGGCGTGTATGAAGTATTTATACGTTTTTGGTAAATATAGCGTGATGTAGTTAATGGATTATGATAGTACCACCAAAAAAGATCGACGAGTAAATGAACACTATTTTAGAGGGAGTATACCGTTCTATCTTTTTTCAGTCAAACGTACAACTGGTGCGCACCACCTTCTAGGTAGCTATGTTGGTTTCTAACTATTATGGATGTGTCTGAAAATGGGGGATACTACAAAATTGCCATGATTCAATGGGGAAAATGATGACCAACCATGAAATTTTTGGGTATCATGATTTCAGACATATATGTATATATATATATATTATATATAGCTGGAATTTATGATGGATATATCTGTAGGTAAGTGGGTTTAGAAAGAAATTGATATCTGGCGGGGCCCTTCCAGTCACCATTATGATCATCCAAGGTACATCGCGCAAGCCCTAAATAGATAGGTTTCCGTGGGAAACTCGTTGGAAACTGGAAATTCTGGGGAAAACATCAGAATGTCACTGGTTGGTAGTTTCAAACCATAGATCATTGTGGGGAAAGCATACAAAGTAATGTGGTAAACCTACAAAACAAAACCATCCCCCAAATCACCATGTTTATCTGGTTGGTGGTTTCAAACATGGCTTTTATTTTCCATGATATATGGGATGTTATCCTTCCCATTGACTAATATTTTTCAAGATGCTTAAAACCACCAACCAGATAAGTACCTTTGGTTATCCCCATTTCCCTCGATGATTGTCCCAGCGAATGGGAAGCCTGGGAAGGTTTCATGCCAGGGCTGGCTACCTTTGATCCAACAATGTTTATATAATACAAGCATATGATTGAAAGAAGCCATGATCAATGCTCAAAAGAACTGCTCACCATACTGTGGATGGTTGCGAAATCCTGCACCACCAAAAGGATGGTTGAAACCCTAGAAATAATGGGATGTTTACCACCGTTTTCAACTGGTGCAAGATTTCGCAACCATCCACAGTGGCCTCTGGTAAACTAACATAACTATGGAAAATCACAATTTTTAATGGGAAAACCCACTATAAATGGCCATTTTCCATAGCAAACTGTTAGTTTACCAGAGGCTATATCATATTATATAAATCCCATTAAACCACATTAAACCACCATAAAATCCCATTAAACCACATTAAACCACCATAAAATCCCATTAAACCACATTAAACCACCATAAAATCCCATTAAACCACATTAAACCACCATAAAAATCCCATTAAATCCTATTAAATCCCATTAAATCCACCATAAAATCCCATAAAATCCCATTAAAATCCCATGAAACACCGTTGGATGAGAGACCTCCACTGGGGGACCCCTCTCCGCCTGAGGGGATACGCGGCGTCACGCTCGGCCCTGACGCTGGGGGAACAACTTGTGGAGGCCCAGCAGAGTGGTATTAATTGATGATCAACTCATATATATATATAGGTATATGTATATCTATGTGTATATATATATATATATATTTGTATTATATAAATATAATATCATATTATTGGTGCCGCCATTCTCGCCATTTTTTTCAGACCCAGATGTTGCCACATCAGCCTTTTTCAGCGCCGTGGATGCCGTCACAACGCGACCTCCGCGAGCTCCGCGAGCTCCTTGGGTCCGGCCATGGGACGAGTCCATCCATGGATTGATGATTGGGCGCCTTGGACCGGGCTGTGGCACTGGGTGTTTCACGGGTGTTTCACGGGTCAAAGGAGAAGCTTTATCAAGCCAGGTCGGTTGATCTAAGTTGGTTCATTTGGGTTAATTAACTATAGTAACTTATTAAAGCCATTGTAAACCCATTGTAAACCAATGAAGCCTAGAGTGACTATAGTGTTATTTATTATCATAAACCCTTTGTAAACCCCGCGATAAGTGTAATTTGACCTAAGGGTTTACAATGGGTAACTCTGGTTGGAGGTGCCAAAGCGGTATGTTCCCCAAGGGTGAGCCAAGGACCTACTAAAGAGTTTCCCAACTGTATGATAGCAGTGATTAACACCAATTATACATATTTCTTTAATTTTGTATATATATAATATACAATATCTATGTACATAAGAATAGAGTTAAATTATTTTCACACCTGCTGGAGGTTTGCCATGGCCGACGAAAAATCTCTTCAGATGCCCCACGCTGAACACTTAGGTGTTCAGGTGGTGCCCCTTGAGAAATGCTATAGAGGGAGGGCTCAATCTTTTCGGATCCGTTAAAACGGGCTGTTTCTATCGTAGGTCCGTTCATAGCCTGCTTTTGAGCCATACCCATATGATTGGAGTTTGGGACGATTGATGCCTATATTACATATACCCTCTGGTTATGACTAACATAGCCATGGGAAATGGCCCATTTATAGATGGTTTACCTATTAATAGCATGGTGATTTTCCATGGCTATGTTAAATAACCAGAGGGTACATATAGAGGATAGAATTAGGGTTGTAACCCACGTATGATCACGTGCAGCCATTCACCCTTAACCGCCTCCCATCATCTTGGCTCCAGTGACTTTTATAGACGTCCACGGTAGCGCACGGCGAGGCAAATTTCCCGCGTCAAAAGAAGGACCTGTTTAACTGTTTTTTTGGTGGCCGGTTTTGCGAGGGCTGAAATGGTTGAGGCTCATTGTTGTTCAACAAAAATAGCGGTGATGTTTATGTTTCAGGGAAAAACGCTGGGAACCCGCATATTAGTGATGCTGTGTTTCCAAAGTTGTTGACTTTTTCACTGGACAAAAAGTATCCAAGGAATCATGATTAAATGGAATTGTGCGACTATCTCTTGTTCTGCAGTGGTGTTCCGAGGGATTTAAAGGGTTTCTCCAATCGCTAGTCTACTTTTTTGGAGAACATCCTGGTGACCCTATGGTGAAAACGATGGTAGAACCATAGGGAATGGTGCAAAAACCATATGGAAACCATAGGGAAAAGTTGAAAACAAAATAGGAAAAACATAGCAAAGCCTCTGAAAAAT
>Ga0126342_10020718_pt1 | contig 11028 bp, 10 predicted proteins | sample Cyp1metagenome_FD_92528 | JGI IMG/M metagenome (GOLD analysis project Ga0126342, IMG submission 92528) | Coral microbial communities from Lord Howe Island, Old Settlement Bay, Australia - Cyphastrea 1 metagenome | ecosystem: Host-associated > Invertebrates > Cnidaria > Coral ...
ATATGTATATGTATATGTATATGTATATGTATATGTATATGTATATGTATATGTATATGTATATATGCATATAACACGTTGCATCACTTTTGATTCATTGATCTTGGCTATTTCTGTTGGGTCCCTTGGCAGATGCTCTGATTGTGGGTTTGGTCTCAGGATGAGTATTGTTGCAGGCTTTTTGGCCTTGCGACCTGTCAGATTGATTTTGATGGCTGGGGCTTCGCGTCTGCTCAAGCTGTGACATTTGACCATAGCAGTTCACCTTGCGGAAGTGTGCACATGAAAAGGCACATCTCAGATGTCATGATGCTTCACAGTACATCACGGTACTTCTAGATAGAAGAAACGGTAAGGCCTTTAGACTAGACAAAGCAGACCAACCATGTACTTTTCGTGTGCCGATGCTCCCCTTCTTGATGCTCTCAAATATGCCTTGGAGATGAGAACCCCTAATGACTCATAGGACTCATAGTGTCGGCTGAAACCACCAACATCTCCTTTCCCTCCACCTTTTTCAGCTGCTTCGGCCAAAACCCCACCCCCTTAACGTGCAGTGCAAAAAGCGTCATGGGCGTGTGCCATGGCCATGGCAGCTGCCGAGCACTGGCAAGTCCCACCTGGCAACGGGGAATGACCAAGAAGGCCCAGCTGAGCAAGTCACCCTATGTTGCGAAGGGTAGATCAAATGGGAGACTGTACAAACATTTGAAAACCCACCATTTGTAGATAATTTTCCTTGGCAATCCATGGGTTTTGATGGATTTTGGATATCTGTTTCGATTGAAATCATTTTGTGGTGGAGGGTGCATGAAAGTCATCGTGAAATGATTCAGTACATCTCTCAAACCCAAAAATTGGTTTATGATGCTGGAGGCATTCAGACTTGAATTTCCCCGAAGATCTTGCGAGATAGCTAAATGTCAACCGTCGTCGCACCAGTGTGTGTAAAGTGTTGATATTTGTTGAGCTCTGTAGCTTCTAGTATGGCGGCGCAGCAAAGTTATGCACCCCACAGCCAAACTTACTCTTGCAGGAAAAGACGCTGTCTTTCCCTATGGCCTTATTTCCCTCGACCCACCAAGAGGTTAGGAATTGTTCCAAAAAGCCCCTGATTTCTGGGTTGCCTCTTTCAAAAATTAGCAGAACAGCAACGGTCACACGCCAAAACAACTTGGGATGGACACCCAAGTGCCGAGCATTTTCAAGCCCTGGAGGCGATGAAAAAGTGGACCAAGCAGTTCATCAAGGTTCGAGAAGCATACATCAAACAAGGACAGCTTGGGCTCGATGCAAGAGGATGCTCAGGGATCGCATGGTGGTAAGCACAACATGATAAAAATTGATCAAAATTTCTCCACTTTGGACGCCTCAATTGGAGCCATACGCAGAACCCCCACTCCTGTACATAATCGGGCGGTTGTGGATGGATGTGGATGGTGTCCCCATATGCGGGCAGTTGGCAGGCATCCTAGCACCATTGCATTCCTTTCTTGATGCGCAGTTTCATCTTGTTACGAGCTTAATTACCCATTTCGAAGCAATTTCCTCTGGGTCAGTTTTCCTTTAAAGCCATCAAGCCCCCCCCCAGGGGTGCCCACCTCCAACCACCAATCACCAGCCGCCCAGACAAGAGCCACGCGCGGCCGCTCTATTGGCCTAGCGTCCACCTGGACCGCGGCGAGAAGACGCCCGGCTGGGACCGCAGTGGCGCTTCAGGGCCCGAGAGGGGCGCCCTGAGGGCCTTCGCGCTGCTGCCGGGCTACAGCTGGAAGAGCCATGGCATGGAGGGTGGAGGATGGGATGTGGAGAAAGGGTGGCTCAGCCTCAGTTTGTTTGTAGATTATTGTAGATTCGCAGGTTGTTGCGGTATGACCCTAGTTCCAAGGAATGATAACCAAAGTTGTCGCTGCATGGTAGTGCCTGGTAGCGGGTATGATTCTGATCAATGACCGATAGTAAGTGCTGGTTTCCTGTTTTGGCGCAAGCTCGGAGCTCGGCAGTGACTGGCTAAGGAGCCGAAAGAGGGACAAGTGAAAGTCCAGAATTCTGAGAGGCGGCCGCAGCCAATTTCAACTCGATGACCCACAACTGCTCAACTCGATGATCTCGATAGGTGTCCAACACCTAGAGTCTCTAAGAGTCTGATATATTCTGACTTTTCCTGAATATTTGAGAAACATTTGCAGCTTGAGAAATTAACCAATGGACTCCTAGCCACTGGAGTGGAAGCAATGCAGCCAGCATGCCACCATTTCCAGGTGTTTGCTTCTGTTCTTTGCAACGTCTCACAACTGTAGTGTTTTACCAATGGCCGAGACAGAGCAGGAAGCATACAGTAAAGTGTGCGAAATGGTCGGTGAAGTGCTAAGGTATCCATGATTTGCGACTGGAAACTGCCATGGACGTCAGTCTTCTATATATTCTTGTGCAATTTCAGCTGCCCAATCGGTTGCCATTTTATGAGATACAACCAGCTGCATGTAGGCCCTGTAGGCTGATGAATCCTCACATATCCTGACCATGAGGTTCAAAGTACTCGTAGGATCAAGTGCGCGGTGTGAATTACAATGAACTTGCTTCAACTTGCACTTGTAAACGATACACCTTGGTTTATTATGACCAGATTTGAGCTGTGTGAAGCCTTCCGGCATGAAGTTTGATAGGGATTTGGTGGTATGTGGTGCATGACCAATAGAATTTTGATGAGTGAAAGTCTCCGTGTAAGCAAGAAGAAATAAGAAGCATACGGGTAACCAAAGAACGGATAAGACTGGTGCTATTGATATTGTTTCATCCCCACCACTCAGTTGCAATGGTGGTTGGGTCATGGCCAGCCCCAAACGAGTCTGGCACGTGCACTTACTAAATCTACAAGCTACAAACTACAAAGCTATATATAAACTTAAACTAATTGTTGAGACCGGTGACCTTCCAGTCAACACCCTCCTAAACATGTTTGAATGTGTACGTGTATGTATGTATATATATATATATTTCAAGAAAATGTATGCCAGTACATATATGAATTAACAACATCTCAAATCATCCCAATAAAAATCTAAAGATCCCAAACCGGCTGAGATTGCGAAACTCCAAGGTGGCCCTGGCAGATTTCCGCATCAGCTTCGATTTGGCCCCAGGGACTCCACTGGGAGATGGTGTGGAGGGCAGTTTTTTCATGGAAACTCGGCGCAAGGGTGGGGGTTGGTGGGGAAGCGGGGGAAGTTCAAGGGAGTTGCCATCCAAATCAACACAGACCCTGCCAGTTATGGGATTCTCGGGGTCTATGTTAGTTGGGGAGATGGTTGTCTATTCTTTCCCCCTTCCTCCTCCTCCTCCTCCTCCTCGACCTTTGAAGACCAAAAAATGTCAAGTGCAAAATGGGCATCTAAGTGACAAAGCTGGGGATTCAATGAGCAAATATTGCAAGCTTTCTTTTTGCACACGCAATAGTCATTTCTTTAAGGGGAGCAAAAGTCAGCCGACTGAATCACTTTAGGTGAGGGTTTAACTGGCAAAGATGGTGTTCCACTTGTGTAACAAAAACAAGGTACTACAACGCTAGCCAACTTAACCAACAATCAACAAAATACCAGGATTTAGTGGACAATTGAGATTTGACATGATTTGACCAAAAAAATGTCGTTTACCATGCTTTGGGCGACGCAACCAAGAGAGTTTAGATTCACGCAAAACCTATATATTCGGTCCCATGCCTTGATGTCGGAGTTTCTGTGCAGATTCTTGCTTTGGAGACAGGGGTGGTGACCTTCAGCGGTTCTGCAGGCAGCCAACTTGTTGAATTTGCCATTCTCTTGTGAAGGCGGGACAGCTGCAGGGTATGGCGCGTCCTTGCCACATCTTGCCACTGCCCAGAGACAGACAGGCAGACAGGCAGACAGGCAGGCACACAGACATACCACAAACCAGCAAGTCATTCGCCACAATTCTGGTGGCAGGTGGCATGTTTCAGCACCTGCAAAGACTGCAAATGAACCTTTTTCTTCGCGGAGGCTGGATCAGTCGGGACTTAATGCCGCCCATATTCACTAGTTGATCAGTTTGATGGGCAGGGCGGATAGGTCCTGCGCACGAAGGACCTGCGCACGAAACCCAGTATGTCTTCAAACAGTGCCAAAGGCGGAAAGCTAAAGTCAGTAAAAATGCCGTAGCAATGTGGATAACGTGGTAACCGCACTAATCAACCAGACCCGGTTTGCTCAATTCTATTCAATTCTACCATTTGAGGGTTTTGAACAACCATGACCCAAAAGGGGTTCTTTTATTGGATTTAACCCCACCCAATCGTCGTCGTCATCATCATCCCCTGCGACCCTGGAGGCTTGGAACCCTTTGCTCGAGCCTTGCGCTCCCAGGCGCCATCTTTGAAGCGCTTGGGCACCACCTCCCTGCAACTGCTGCGGCTGTTGGAGGCCAGGGGCGCTGGGGCTGCTGAAATGGGAAGGCCGTTGGTTTGGTTTGAACAAATATGAAGCATGAGGAATTGACAGGATTAAGCCAAGGCTTGGTGAGTATGAGTTGGGATAGATATCAGTTGGTCAATAGGAGTGGAATGCCCACAAGGAATCCTTAGGTCCTCAGACTAACTACTGTAGGTCAGTCAAACATATTGACCGTGGCTCTTGGTGCAAGTGTCAGCAGTCATTTGCCCCCACAGTCATCAGTGGAAATGCAGCTTCCTGAAGAAGCAACACTGAAATTAGGGGCTTCAAGGCAGCTTATGTTTCCCTCCTCCAAGCCAGGTGCACAAAGATTCCTTCAAATTGGAGGAGGTTGTTGTGGTGATGGAAATTGAGGAGACAATGCTTATGGCCAGTATGCTTGCTACGCTTGTCTCATCGGCGCACTATCCATGTATTGTTTGACGATAAAAAGCAAAAAAAGGCTCGCAGCATCTCACAGCTATATAATAGACATCGAGGGATAAATCCGCAAGCATTTGCGAAAGTAATGTGAACATTGTGAACATGCAGGTCGAGACACGATTTTTCTTGTGGATACCCAAGGCACAGCCAGATTGAGAGCGCACCATTCCTTGGATTTCACGGCTTTGCTAGGACTCGCTGAGCCTTTTCAACATGTTGCTGCCGCTGTCTATCGCTGGGAATCGCTGCAGCCTGAAGAGGCGGCCCTACAATGATCTACAATGTGGTGATCCTTTTTCCTGATACCGAACCGAAACATTGCCGAACCATGGCAAATCGAAAATCCTCCAAATCCATCCAAATTCCCCAAATCCTTATCTCCATGAGCAACAGACAAATTATATATATCAAATTATCCTGTAGTGATTGTTGCTTGGTGGTTTCGTTTTTGTTTGTCTCAATGTCCCCGCACGACAGGAATGATTGAGTGATTATTTCTCGTTTCCATGTTCTAAAATTAGAATCTTCATGGCTGGCCAAACACAATTTTCGGATGGTTGATCATCCTTAAATAATTACCATGTCTGCAGGGCCTCCCCCCTCAGTTATAAGTTTACAACCTTCATAACCCCCAACTGTATAGAGATATATCTGCAATAATTATTCTACCATAAACATCCATAAACCATAGTTCTTGATAGTTCTTGAAGTTATAAACTCCCACAAGCTTATTTAGCTATTGAGGAGGGGACCCTACCATTTTTTGGGATTTCATGGTTGGAATTCCACGGTTTCAGGCTGGGGCTACACATGCAGGCGCCCGATGGCTTGCTGCCACCCCACGAGGAACCTTGGGGCTGACATGGGCTGACCAATGGCCATAGAATGCCATAGATCCAGTGTGGCTGATGGTCATAGACATCATAGATTTTATTATATTCTTGTAATAGATTTTGATAGATTCTATGATTCTATAATTTGATGATTATTGTGATGCTTTGATTTTTCACACTGAACATGGGAATTTCCATTGCTGTGTTTGACGAGAGTTTTGGAGAACCAATCAAACGTAACGTATCGTAACCAATTGAACCCCCTAAAAAAGAAATTGCCATGAGGTGATGGTCCCAGGATGTCCCAGGAAACCAAACCCAAACCAACACTGGATGAGTCAGAGGTCATCAGAGGTCCAAACTCAAACTGGGTGTATCACCTGAACTTTACCGCAGCGATGGGTAGGGTCGCACCAAGAATTCTGGCCAGGCCTTTCCCTTGCTGCAGTTTCTTTTTTTGGGTGTTTTCAACCGCAATGAATGGAGTTAGAATGTGGGGAGGCAGTCCGTATTCGGATTTTTGCAACACCAATGGGTTTGGTCTGGACTGCCTCTTATTTTCAAACCTAGCTGTATATTATGGATCTATATGGATCTTAGATTATAATGGATTATATATTATATATATATTATAAACATCACACACACACATATATATATATACATATTGTATATATACGTATTATATACGTGTATATATATATATATTCATATTTTAGAGCTGACGCTCATCGTCGGCTCCGCCGGATTGCTTGACTCTCGATGTCATTGCAGGGTGGGCTTGAAAGCTGTTGAATGAGGACCTGCTGCTTCAGAAATATATTCCTTATATTTCCTTATGTTTTTTTGAACATATTCATGGATGTGTAAAAACTTCTGTGTGAAAAAGCTTCTGCGTGTAAAAGCTTCTTCGTGTAAAGACTTCTCTGTGCAAAAACTTCTGTGTGTGAAAGCTTCCGTGTGTACAAGCTCTCTGTGTAAAGACTTCTTTGCGTAAAAGTTTCTGTCTGTAAACGCCGAACGCGCCTGTGGGTTAAAGCTCTCTGTGTAAAGACTTCTTTGTGTAGCGGCGTCTGTATGTAACAGCTTCTGTGTGCAAACGCCCTTGTGTGTAAAAGCTCCTGTGTAGAGGCTTCTCTGTGTAAACGCTTCTGTGTGCAAATGCGTCTGTGTGTATAATCACTTCTCTGTGTAAAAGCTTCTGTGTGTAAAAGCTCCTCTGTGTAAACGCGTTTGTGTGCAAAATCTCCTGAGTGTAAAGACTTCTCTGTGTAAAAGCTTCCGTGCGTAAAAGTTTAAAAGCTCCTCTGTGTAAAGATTTCTCTCTGTGTAAAAGCTTCTGCGTGTACAAGCCAGTCTGTATAAGGACTTGTCCGTGTAAAAGCTTCTGTGCGTAAAAGCTTCTGTGTGTAAACGTGTCTGTGTAAAAGCTCCTCACCAGCAGCATTCATCATTATATTTTCTTGTGTGCTATCCTCTCGTCTCCTCCCTCCAGCTTTCTTTCGGGCCACACTGTCGTCTAGTTTCAATGTGTAACGTCGTTAGAATGCCAAGAACATGTGAAAGCATCGCTCGTTTAAAAATTGAACATAAAAAGCGCGCAAAGTGTTGTAATTTGCAGCATTTTGCGCTGTCAGATGGCAAGAACCTGCGTAAATACCACAGTTTTAGTCCCCGAAGGTGGATAAAACACTGTTATTTACAGGGTTTCGCTCACGTCACGATCTTCGATTTTTTGAAAAACGGCTAAGTACAGCGTTTTTTTGCATTCATCAAGGCAAAAAATCGGTTCAAACGTCGGAGGGTCGCGCATTTGTCAGCGCACTCGTGTGGAGCCGGCGGAGCCGAATTTAAGGGCTACGCCCCGTACGCCCCCTGCCGCCAACCCCTGGAGGTTCAGCCATCTTGATCTTCGAGGCAACTAGAGCGCGGACAAAGCCTGCGGCTGGCAGCTGCCTCTGCTTAACGTTGCTTTCTGAACGGACAAGAAATTAACTCCAAATTCTAGCTCGCAAGCCTCCAAAACCTTGGCCTCGCAGCACCGAAACACCATGGAACAAAAGGACGGACAAAGCCTGCAGCTGGCAGCTGCCTGTGCCTAACGTTGCTTTCTGAACGGACAAGAAATTAGCTCCAAATTCTAGCTCGCAAGCTTCCAAAACCTTGGAATCGCAGCACCGAAGCACCATGGAACTAAAGGACGGACGGTCAAAAACTGGCTCCAAATCCTAGCTTGCAGGACAAGAAACTAGCTTCAAATTCTAGCTTGCAAGCCTCCAAAACCTTGGCCTCGCAGCACCGAAACACCATGGAAATAAAAGACGGACCAGGCCTGCGGCTGGCAGCTGCCTGTGCCTAACGTTGCCTTCTGAACGGACAAGAAACGCAAATTCTAGCTCGCAAGCTTCCAAAACCTTGGCCTCGCAGCACCGAAACACAATGGAACTCAAGGACGGACAAGGCATGCGGCTGGCAGCTGCCTGTGCCTAACGTTGCTTTCTGAACGGACAAGAAACTAGCTCCAAATTCTAGCTTGCAAACCAGGTTCTTGCAACTTGCTCGCTTGTTCTTGCAGCCTAGCTTCAAACCTTAATTTTGCTTGCCCTCCCGCCCTGCTGAACAAAGTCGGATTCAGAAACTCCACTGGATTCAGAAACTCGGGATTCAGAAACTTCACGTCGGATTCAGAAACTACTTGTTACTTGTCAAATTCAGAAACTATTTCGTCAGATTCAGAAACTATTTCCTCGGATTCAGAAACTTTTCGTCGGATTCAGAAACTGTTTCCTCGGATTCAGAGACTATTGTATCCCCTCTGGGCAATGCATTCGTGGTCATGGTCCGTTGAACTTGAAAGGATCAAAGCTGCCACCCCTTCAGGCCATTATATTGAATGAACGAATGAACAATAGAATGATAGGCACAGTAGTAACCTAAACCTCTTGCAATAAGAGATCAAAACTGCCACCCCCTCTGGCCAATATATCGAATAGGATCTTAACTTCAGCCTATCTTCATGAGGGAGCAAAACTGCCACCCCCTCTCTGAGCAACACATTGGTGGGTATAGTCCGGTGAATTTTAAGGGATCCAAAATGCCGCCCCCTCTGGCCAACATATGGAACAGGATCTTAACTTCAACTTATCTTCATGAGGGATCAAAACCGCCACCCCCTCCGAGCAATACATAGGTGGGCATAGTGACCATTTTTTTAATAAGGGATCAAAACCGCCACCCCCTCTGAGCAATACATTGATGTGCATAGTAGCCAACACTTACTTTATCTTATTTTCATAAGGGATCAAAACTGCAACCTTCTCTGGCGAATATATTGAATAGGATCTTAATTTGAACTTATCTTTATGAGGGGATCAAAACTGCCACCTCTTCTGGCCAATGGAAGAGGATCTTAACTTCAACTTTTCTTCATGAGGGATCGCCATTGAAGAGCTCAGGGGATGGTGGAAAATTAACATCAGCGTTCTGTGGTTGTATCTCAAAAGTTTCCCAATTCCAGGGTTCCAGTTTCCGAAAAATAGTGTCTGAATACAGCTCCCAGTTTCCGAATATCGCTTTCCAGTTTCGGAATACAACTCCCAGTTTCCGAATACAGGGTTTCCAGTTTCCGAATACCAGTTTCCGAATACCATTTTAGAGTTTCCGAATACCACTTTCGCGTTTCCGAAGTTCAGTTTCCGAATGCCACTTTCCACTTTCCGAATACCAGTTTCCGAATCCCAGTTTCCGAATACCACTTCCAGTTTCCGAATACCACGTGCCAGTTTCCGAATACCACGTGCCAGTTTCCGAATACCACCGTGACCCTGCTCCTGCACTGCTAGCTGCCAACTTGCTCGCTTGTTCTTGCAGCTGGCCTTCTTCGTGCGCATGCTTTCTGAACTGACTAAGCTCTTTTTGCCTGCCTTCCTGCGCTGCTAGCTCACTCCTGGCGTCGTGCTTTCTAGCTTCTTGCTTCTTGCAGCTTGGCTCTGGCATCTTGCATCTTGCAGCTTGCCTCTGGCATTTTGCACGCTAAGCCTCTGGCAAGTTGCAAACTAGCCTCTGGCATCTTGCTTTCTACCTTCTTGCTCTTGCCCCTGCTTCTTCCTCATCTTGCATGCTCTTGCCTCTTGCTTTCTAGCTTCTTCCTGGCTGTTTTCTTCTTCTTGTACCTTGCTTCTTGCCCGTGTGTTCTTGCAGCTGGCCTCTTGCCTCTTGCCCCTCTTGTCCCCTCTTCTCTGACTCGCTCCCCTGCTGTCGGCAGGGGCTGGCGGATATTACACTATAATTAAATTATATTATACTCTTTTAGATTCAGGACTCAGCTCCAGCTTCTGTCCCTCCAGGAAGTGGAAGGCTTCCTGTGCTCTGGCTTCCTGTCCCTTACAGACTGCCTGGCTGAGAACAGCTTTATCCACTTTACTCAGAGTCATGCGCAGCTGGTGGAGACAGTGCCCTGCTGTGCTGTCGTAGAAATTTGGGACGGGCAGTTGAATCCGTTTTTGGCGGTGGGCCGGTAGGCTCCCAGAACAGAGCCCAACGAAACATCCCCGCATTGGGGGATTAACCGGCAATTTTAGGGACAATGATTTGTAAATGTGTGGTTCCCCCAATATTTTCAGAGAAACCCCTATGAATATTCCACTATACCCCTATACCCTATGAATTCCGATCATATCCCATGGTCCCTATCCTATTAAATCATCATAGATTTCCAATGAAACCATTCAACCAATCATGAAACCCATCATTAAACTCACCAGTATCCATTAAATCCATTATAATATCCTCATTAAATCCTATTGTATAAATCTTCATGAACCTCCCATTATATCAATAGGTATCCATTAAACCCACCATTGCCTCCTCATGCGCCAGGTCTTCTTCCAGCTCCCCTACGTGGCCCCTGAGCACTTCTCTGCCGACCTGGCGGCCTGCGGTTCGGAGGGGCCGCAATCCACCCCGCTGGAAAGGCACGTGGCAATGACAAAACGCCATTGGGGAATTTCCCATTGAAACCTTCATTTACGAAGGATTTTTTTATTGCTATGTTTGATTTCAGGAGGGTATGTCTGACAAAAAGCGGTTCACATGATCAAATGCGCTTCCCCCCGAATCTGATTATATAATCACCACCCCCTTGGGCATGATTTTCAGGGGGGGACGTCAAAAATGTAAGTTACAATTTTGTAGGTACCCCCCATAGGGGTAAAATATTGTAACTTACCCCCCCTTGAGGCACCAAATCCAGGGGGGGGGTAGGGGGTCAGGGGTATTGAAAAATGTAAGTTGGAACCTGGCAGGTG
>Ga0126342_10020719_pt1 | contig 11028 bp, 13 predicted proteins | sample Cyp1metagenome_FD_92528 | JGI IMG/M metagenome (GOLD analysis project Ga0126342, IMG submission 92528) | Coral microbial communities from Lord Howe Island, Old Settlement Bay, Australia - Cyphastrea 1 metagenome | ecosystem: Host-associated > Invertebrates > Cnidaria > Coral ...
AGATAGAGATAGAGATAGAGATAGAGATAGAGATAGATAGAGATAGAGATAGAGATAGAGATAGATAGAGAGATAGAGATAGATATAGAGATAGATATAGAGATAGATATAGAGATAGATAGAGATAGAGATAGATAGATATAGAGATAAGATAGAGATAGATAGAGATAGAGATAGAGATAGATAGAGAGATAGAGATAGATATAGAGATAGATATAGAGATAGATATAGAGATAGATATATAGATATATAGATATATAGATATAGAGATGAGATAGAGATAGATAGAGATAGAGATAGATAGAGATAGAGATAGAGATAGAGATAGAGATAGTTATAGAGATAGATAGAGATATAGAGATGAGATAGAGATAGATAGAAATAGAGATAGATGGATAGATTTTCCATCAGCAGCCCTTCTCCAGGAGCGCTTCCTTTCCATCTCCCTGCTGCAGCTGGAGCCACCTTGGTGGCTGAGACGTGTAGGCAGCGCCATGGACGTCATCGATGCGCGCAGCAGCGCTGAGCAGCAGAGCCTGGCACAAAAAGGGGCCACACAGCTGGCAATGCTTGGCTTTTCCTACAAATTTCTGCAGTAAACTTAATGATTACTGCAATGCCTGGGAGTCCGAGTCCTTATCATTTTCTTTGCCCCCTTAACAACTTTTGATAACACGCTTGCGGACAGATGAAGACAGATGTGTGTTTTCTGAGGCGTAGCATCCTCAACGGCTTGCGAAAGCTGAAATTCCACTGCCAGGGCCAGGTGGAGGTGCCAGACAGATCCTACACCTTGGAATTCCTTGATCAACTTCGGAAAGAAGTGGTGTAATGATGGTGTAATGAGTGTAATGTTTGGTATAGTTTTGTAACATTGTGTGTACATTGTGTGTACATTGTGTGTACATTGTGTAACCGTGTGACCCACATGCACGCGTGTTTGTGGCACGACCAGCTAGCACCGGAGCCTTGCAGGTCTTCCCCTGCATGAAGGAGGCCAACAATGCTGCCATTTGGCAGGCATACTTCAATTGCGTGCAAGACTCGGCATGTGACGTCCTGGCCAATGGGTACCCCAGGTAGCTTCAAACGTGTTGGAACATCTAAAATGCTCCATTCTACCTTGGAGGACGATGCCTATGGATTTGAACCCTCTTATACAACTTTTTGGGATTGTCAGCCCATGTCAGCAGTGCAGCCCAAGCAGTATGTGCCGGCAGGGAGATGCTGGCAGTTCTTGGATGCTTTCGATGTTTATTTTTCCGACAGTGGATCCAATTTGGAGCAATTCACTCGCCATGTCTCGCCTTTGGATCAAACCTGGGGCTGTGCCTGCGCTCAGTGCGACACTTTTTGGGCCTTCAGTGAGAGGCGTTACATGTTTCAGATTGCTGAGGACTAACAAGAATATAATTTTTTTGGGCGCGAATTCAGGGCGCAGTGTTGAAATGTATTAAACTCGCTCGTAGCACACTCAAACTCACAACTTTGAAGTAGATTGAGACATTTTGAGACCCAAACCACCCGAAACCACCTGGGCCCGATCGAGAAGTGGCCACACGTGAGGCGGGGTCTCCAGTTGCTCCAGGGAAGGATTGGTCAATGTCTCACATTTTAGCCACCTCCAAGATAGAAAAGTCATTTGCCGCTCAACTTTAGTAGGATTTTCCTTTGTGATCATACTGAGGGTTGCCATATGTTGATTTTTTTCAGCATTTTACCATGAAATTGCCATTGGAGGTCCCCCTTATGGACAAAACTATGGTCCTCAGGCCGTACGACCACAGCCCCAACGGTGCCATGCTGGGATCTGGGGTACTCAGTACGGAGTTCCTTGGATGCTTTGGGAGTCGTGCCTTTCTAATACACTGCCCATGGAAGAATGTGGAAGATATTGAACATGGAAAATCATGATTGGATCTATGGAAAATCCTATCATGACAGACATTGAGTCGAATGGAGGATTTACCAATATTTGCCATGATTTTCCAAGGATTCCTAGGCCTGACTGAGATGCCCATGCGTTGAAGAGCACTGTTTTGGAACAGTTTTACTTTTGGTGAGAAGGGATGTGCCAAGGCTCACGCAGTCGCAAACCTTGGGCGAGGGACAGGTGCCGTGATGTGCCGTGGGTTGTGGGAGACTCTGATTACTCCAGGCGCATCGGCGCATGCAAATTTCACCAAATTTCCTTTCTTTGATTTCTTCGCATTTGGGCATAAAGCAGGAACTAGACCCTTGAGAAGAGATGTGGGCAGATTTTAGCCCAGCGTGAGTTTGGAAGGTCTGAATTGAGGTCTGAATTGACAGTCTGGCCTTTCGCGCATTGATATAGGACCTCTACCTTCAAGCACATTGGGACATGTCGTAACTCTCAGTGATCAACCGATGCCTTTGCCCCTGCAGTCGAAGTTGGCATCATGGCTAGAAGAGCAGCTGACTTTCGAGCGTTACTTGTCTGAAGATGCTGACCATTGGCCACCGGACTGCGAGGTCGGCAGGCCGTTACCCACAACATCATGACACCAGCAATCATTCTCAGTCTTCCATCACCTTGGGATCGACCGAACCAGAAGCCTCAGCCCACATTTTCCGACAGCTGATGGCCTTGATCTTGCGAATGAGGTCAAAGGCTGCTAGAGGACCTCGAAGCACGACATATGCAGATGGTTTTTGAGCCACTTGATTGCATGGCCGCTGCGTGGCTCGTTCCAATTTCTAAGCTCATTTTGTTCCTTAACCGGATACTCTGGGTTTCAAAAGGGGAGGTAGATGAGTTCCTTCAAGGCGAGATATCCATGGTCGCCCATGCATTTCTTTCATGTGTCGGCTGAGGCTCGACCAACGAATCCACAAACCTCGGAACAGAGGTGATAGCCCAGGGCCGAGCCGCGCGGGCACCGCTGGACGGGCCCGAACTCCCAATTCTCGGCGATTGCAGAATGCACCCGCCGCCAGCAGCATCAACAGTCCGTCTGCCAGCCAACAGGTGTCCAGCCAGACTGTGGAAGCAGTTCTTCCACCCAGGGAGCCAAGCTTGCCGAAAGTAGAGAATGTAGTGAGTAGACCCGGCAGTCCAGGGAGTCCCCTGTCATCCAAGCCTCGGCCAATGCTTCCGGCCCTGATGATTAGTGATCCACCTGCTGCGCCAGCAGGACGATGCTGGTTTGTGTTGATTGGGACTGTCAGATACTGTCAGCATGTTCATGGGTACTGCTTGGTGGTTTCAAACATCAGCTATTTCCCATCCCACCTGGGATGATCACCCCGCGCCCCCAAGCAAGTTGCAAAAGAGTTCTTACTTTGCACCGTTGAAGCATTTGTGATGATTCGAGTGGCCAGGACCGCAAGTAGATGCAATTCTGCCAATGGAACTGCCAACTCAGCCAACCCTTACTGTGGAGGCCCGGTGGGCACAAATTTGGTGTTTTGTCAACTCGGTGCAGTTGCTTCTGCCAGATAGATGCGCAGTAGGGAATACCAAAAGCTATTCAATGATATTAAGTCTGCAGATGTATGTAACAACATGGAAATGAAGAATTTCAAAGATCCTCTTTTTCATCCACTTGCAGTCCAAGCAGTGGATTTTCATCTCTCTCTTACTTTGGGACAGGAGGCCGACGAAGGCGACAAGAAGCACATGCAGTTGCCAGGCCAGGTGAAAGATGAGGATGAGGATGCTGAAAGTTTCGCTCAGATGCAGGCGGGGACACTGGGCATCACTGGGCACCAAAGGATGTCCGGCTTGGTCTGAACATGATGGAAAAACCAGCGAATCCACTGGTTTACCATCATTTTCCCTATTGAGATATGGCAACTTTTGGGGGGTAGAGCAATTTACCCCATTTGTCAGACGCACTTGAATGGCCACTGGTACGTTGAGAATGTAGAGAGCAGTACTGGTATGACCGATGTGACCGTCGATCTCATCACGCTCGCTGAAGCTCAGGTCACTCCCGTTGCAACGAACCGATCCACTAGGTCTGGAGGGGACTTTGACACTGCCAGGCTGAGGGGAAGCCACAGCTTGCAGCATGTCAGCACCTGGGAGATTTCACCTCCCAAAGTGTCTGAGGATTCGGAATGTCATCAAATTCTTTGAATAGTGGCTCCATCTGGGTCCTGGGGTTCCCCACCTTCACACACCAGGCGCAGGAGTGCCCGTGCAGAGGACGGGAGATTGGGGTGTGACAAGAGATTGCTGGCAGCGCAAAGCTGTATTATATTATATGATATGGTTTCATTTCGTGACGACGACAACCACGACAATCACAACAACGACGAGGAGGAGGAGGAGGGGGAGGAGGAGGAGGCGGAGGAGGAGGCGGCGGAGGAGGAGGAGGATGAGGATGAGGTAGAGGATGAGGATGAGGATGATGATGATGATGATGATGACGATGATGATGATGATGATGACGACGACGACCATGGTGATGATCTTGATAATGGCGATGACGATGATGATGCTGGTGGTGGTGGTGGTGGTGGCGATGATGACGTTGATGGTGAGGATGGTGATGGTGATGGTGATGGTGATGAGAGCCTGATTCACATTCATGTTCTGGAAACCAGCAACCAACTGCACATGAGACAGGGCCCGGGAGACATGGCACTGGCTGAAGCGAACTGCCTGACACGGCTAGTCCAATCGGGTTCTTATGATATGTGCTACCCTCCGGCAATTTCATGCTATATATATATATTGTATAGGCAAATCATCTTTAAATGGGCTGTTTCCCATAGATATGTTGAATTGCCGGAGGTAGATTTTTGGGATCGAGAATCGTACAACTAGGGCACGGACAATCAGATCATGATGCGAGAGAAATCTATCTCCTTCCAGGAAAACGCCCGTGAATCTCGAAAGTCCATCAAATTGCAAAAAGCTGCAAGTCTGAGGCGGGTGATTGCTCAGCACTGCTGTAGCAGAGATCTTTCAACAGCAGGTGAGATGAAATGGTTCAGTTTACCTTCACTCCCGGAATGGCCAAAAGATGTGCACCTGGGGTGGTTTCCACATGTTTCAGCCATTTCAAAGACTTCTATTCTTACAGTTTCTTACAGTTTCTTACATTTTACACTTAGGATGTGTGATGCCAAGTGACTGGTATTTTTTGGGATGGGTTGAACCTCCAGACACAGCCGAGATGCTGCTGGGGTCACCGACACGCCAGGGGAATGAGCTCCGACCAGTTGTATACGCGACGAAGTGGTATGGCGCCAACGCCATCAGAAAGCATCACTACACAAAAGAGACGAAACCATGTCTGCCACTCAGTGGTTCCCCATCATTGTTTTAAATTCACACATGCAGATAGATTAGATAGATAGATAGATAGAAAGATAAGAAAGAAAGAAAAGACAAGAAAAGAAAAGAAAAGATAAGAAAAGATAAGATAGACAGATAATTAGATTCGATTAGATTAGATTAGATAGATTAGATTAGATTAGATTAGATTAGATTAGAATAGATAGATGAAAAGATGAATAGATAGATAGATAGATAGATAGATAGATACATAGATAGTTAGGTAGGTAGATAGATAAGATAGATAGATAGATAGATAGATAGATAGATTGATAGATTAGATTAGATTAGATTAGATAGATAGATAGATAGATAGATAGGCAGACAGATAGATAGATAGATAGATAGATAGATAGATAGTTAGATAGATAGATAGATTGATGGATAGATGGATAGATAGATAGATAGATAGATAGATAGATTAATAAATTAATTAGACAGATAGATTAATAGATGAATTAGATATAGATTAATAGATTAATTAGATAGATAGATCAAATAGATTAGATAGATAGATAGATAGATAGATAGATGGATGGATGGATAGGATAGGATAGGATAAGATAAGATAAGATAAGATAAGATAGATAGAAAGAATGAAAGAAAGAAAGAAAGAAATTAAAGAAATTAAAGAAATTAAAGAAAGAACGAAAGAAAGAAAGATAGAAAGAACGAACGAAAGAAAGAACGAAAGAACGAAAGAAAGAAAGAACGAAAGAAAGAAAGAAAGAACGAACGAAAGAAAGGAAGGACGAAAGAAAGGAAAGGAAAGGAAAGAAGGAAAGGAAAGGAAAGAAGGAAAGGAAAGGAAAGCAAAGGAAAAGGAAAGGAAAGGCAGGGAAAGGGAAAGAAAGGAAAGGAAAGGAAAGGAAAGGAAGAAAGAAAAGAAAAGAAACGAAAAAATAAGATAAGATAAGATAGACAGATTAGATTAGATTAGATTAAATTGAATTAGATTAGATTAGAGTGGATTAGATTAGATTAGATTAGATAGATGAGTAGATAGATAGATAGATAGATAGATAGACAGACAGATAGATAGATAGATAGATAGGTAGGTAGGTAGATTAGATAGATAGATAGATAGATAGATTAGATTAGATTAGTTTAGTTTAGTTTAGATTAGATTAGATTAGATAGATAGATAGATAGATAGATAGATAGACTAATTAGATAGATAGATAGATAGATAGATGGATAGGATAGGATAGGATAGGGTATAGGATAGGATAGGATAGGATAGGAAGAAAGAAAGAAAGAAAGGAAGGAAGAAAGAAAGAAAGAAAGAACAAAAGAACGAAAGAAAGAAAGAACGAAAGAACAAAAACACACTCACACATACATATATACAGATAGAAAGAAAGATAGATAGATGGATGGATAGATAGATAGATAGATTAATTAGATAGATAGATCAGATAGATTAGATAGATAGATAGATGGATAGGATAGGATAGGATAGGATAGGATAGGATAGGAAGAAAGAAAGAAAGAAAGAAAGAAAGGAAGGAAGGAAGGAAGGACAGAAAGAAAGAAAGAAAGAAAGAAAGAAAGAAAGAAAGACAGAAAGAAAGAAAGAACGAAAGAACGAAAGAAAGAACGAAAGAGCAAAAAAACACACACACACATATATATAGATAGATCGATGGATAGATAGATAGATAGATAGGATAGGATAGGATAGGATAGGATAGGATGGGTAGGGTAGGGTAGGGTAGGGTAGGGTAGGGTAGAAAGAAAGAAAGAAAGAAAGAACAAAAGAAAGAAAGAAAGAAAGAAAGAAAGAAAGAAAAAAAGAAAGAAAGAAAGAAAGAAAGAAAGAACAAAAGAAAGAAAGAAAGACAGAAAGAAAGAAAGAAAAGAAAGAAAGAAAGGAAAGAAAGAACGAAAGAAAAGAAAGAAAGAAAGGAAAGAAAGAAAGAAAAGAAAGAAAGAAAGAAAGAAAGAAAGAATGACAGAAAGACAGAAAGACAGAAATACAGAAAGACAGAAAGACAGACAGACAGACAGACAGAAAGAAAGAAAGAAGGAAGGAAAGAAAGAAGGAAATAAAGAACGAACGGACGAAAGAAAGAACGAAAGAACGAATGAAAGAACGAAAGAACGAACGAAAGAAAGAACGAACGAAAGAAGGAAGGAAAGGAAAGAAGGAAAGGAAAGGAAAGAAGAGGAAAGGAAAGGAAAGAAGAGGAAAGGAAAGGAAAGAAGAGGAAAGGAAAGGAAAGGAAAGGAAAGGAAGAAAGAAAAGAAAAGAAACGAAAAGATAAGATAAGAAAAGATAGATAGATTAGATTAGATTAGATTGGATTGGATCAGATTAGATTAGATTAGATTAGATAGATGAATAGATAGATAGATAGGTAGATAGATAGATAGATAGATAGATTAGATTAGATTGGATTGGATTGGATTGGATTGAATTAGATTAGATTAGATTAGATAGATGAATAGATAGATAGATAGATAGATAGATTAGATTAGATTAGATTATATTATATTAGATAGATAGATAGATTAATAGATAGATTAATTTGATAGATATATTAATTAGATAGATAGATTAATTTGATAGATAGATTAATTAGATAGATGGATAGATAGATAGATAGATAGATAAATAGATAGATAGATAGACAGATAGATAGATAGATAGATAGATAGGCAGACATATTATATACAACATGTAGGTACTAATATACGGAGAGGGGGAGAGAGAGAGAGAGAGAGAGAGAGACAGAGAGAGGGAGAGAGAGAGAGAGAGAGAGTGTGAGAGAGGGATGCAAATCATAGTCTAGGATATCTTTTGGGTTGCACGTCACACGTCACCTTTTGAGGAGCTCAATGAGCTCAATGTTGACCCCCAAGCCCCCAAGAACATGACGCTGGAGAAAAATGGAAGGACCCCTAACGATGGGGCAGCGCCAGGATAATTTCTTTGTGAAGAAGGACGACATGGAGTTCAACACTTGTTTGGGCCGCACCTTGGTATGGCCGGATTGAAATCACCTTGCCATTGGGCCACTGTGTTCCCCATTCTGGGTTGCCAACTGTCTGTTGTCATTTCAAAACCTGGGCGATTGAACTCATGGAGTCGATATTGGTCCAGCTCAAACTCATGACATCTAGGGCTGCTGGTAGCATATGAGGAGTTGCATGGAGTTGCAAATTCCTATCTCATGTACACATCTGCGCAAACTGCCGAGCTGTACATTCCGTACAAAGTAACCATATAAAAAAAATGGTCAAAAAAACATACATAAAAAACAACAGGGAACACGGGAATATATACAGTATATTTCTTTTTGGGTCCTTCTAGTGCTGAACTGGCTAGGATCACCCAAAGACATGAGTCCTAGGAGATTCCAGGAACGGATTTGCCCGTGAGCCTACCTCACACCTAGGCTTGCACCCGGCAGCCATGGCGGCATGGCAGCATTAGGGAAATTCCTGTCTAGCCCTGGGAGGGCGGCTGGTGGTGGGTGACATATTTCGCACCTGCAGGGGCTATCCGACACTGCACGCAAGGAGTTGGGTTTGTCATCAAAAATGCGAACTAAACACAGACAAGCTACACAGGGCTACGCTACACATGAGAAAGGACAACTAAAGTCTCTGGCTTCAAGTCAATTTTTTCTTGTTTTTCTGGGCAGGTCACACGAACTTGTGACGAACGTATCATGGCTAAGGTCAGATCGGCGTATTTCGAAACCGTGTTCTGCCCCTCGGCAAGATTATTCCAGCTTGGACTGAGGGCTTGGTCAAACACCTGTCAAGCTCCGTCAGGACAGTGCCAAGTGCAAAGCAGTTTGTAATTAAACACCAACCAAGTCTTCTTATCTTGTCAAATCTGTCTGATGGAATTCTGGAATTCTGGAATTCAACCAATATATGCAACCGGCCTTTTATTTGAAAGAATGGTTGTGCCTTCTTCCTTCGATCCAACTCTGTTTGGGGAGGGTATACACATACTTTGGAGACGGCCTGCACATCCATGTGTATATAAATATACATTTAAACACATAGCACACAAGAATGCAAAACGCAAACAAACTTATCTATATATATAATATATCTATACATATATATATATATATAATGTGTATTTATATATCTATACATATATATAATATGTATATGAATATATATATATACATATATATATATATATATATCTATATATAATGTGTATTTATATACACATATAAATATATCTATATATAATATGTATATATATGTAATATGTATATATATATAATATGTATATATATATATTTACCTATATCTATATGTATGTATATATATATATATTTACACATAGCATGCAAATATGCAAAAGGCAAGCAAACTTATGTATATATATATATATATGCACATAGCACAAAAGAATGGAACAGGCCGACAATCGGACACACGCATATACATACATAACATAACATCACATGACACGACATTACCTTACCTTACCTTACCTTACCTTCTTACTTACTTACTTGCTTACTTACTTACTTACATACATACATACATACATTCACATAGCACAACCGATTGCAATAGGCAAACACACATTCATATATGTATTATATGTACATGTATATGTATACGTGGATGTAAATGTATATGTAAAAGTATATGTATATGTATATCTATACACATTGCACAAAAGAATGCAAAAGGGAAACAACATTTTTTTTTAAATTTATTTTTTTATTTATACATATGCATGTATGTATGTATGTATTGTATTGTATTGTATTGTATTGTATTGTAATGTAATGTAATGTAATGTAATGTAATGTAATGCATGTATGTATGTATGTATGTATGTATGTATGTATGTACGTACGTACGTACGTACGTATGTATGTATGTATGTACACACGCACACACACACATATATATATGTATATACATGCACCAGGCCCTGCCACCCCCCCTCCCCCCCATGGGATGGATCCCATATACTGGCCCCATATGAGATCTTCCCCCTCCCCACCTGTGGTGTGGTGGGGGTGTGGCACTGTCCCCCTGTTTTTGTTTCGACCTAATACCTATGCGGGTAAATGCATGAGTATTGAGCACATTTATATGCGCACTCAAGGCTCAAGAGGTATATAGAGTAACCCTGTGGACACCACACCGACAGGCAATACGCCGTGAGTAAAAGGGTGTGAAGCTGTCTTGGGAAGACGCCCCAGCTGATCTTGAATAGACGCTAGTGCCCCTCTTCAAGTGGTAGCGGAGCTGTGATCCTTCATTGAAGGTGAGCTCCAGGTAGAGCCCAATAATGGCACGCCATGGCTATGATGATGATGACTTCGACATTGTCGATGCAGATGGATGGAACAAATATGATTCTTACGCAATGAGAAGAGCCCCCCAGCAGACACAGATTCACATGACGCAGCAGATGACCACGAAGGTAGCTCCAGCATATGATGGGAGAACCAGTTTCTTTGCCTTTGAAGATTCAATCGATGACTGGTGTGACTTCACGGAGTTAGAACCGGAAAAACGTGGCCCAGCTTTGCGCAATCGTCTGGAAGGAGAGGCTCAGCAATACAAGAGGTTATTGGATAGAGAAATGCTCAGGGATCCCCATGACGGAGTGAACTATTTCAAAAGGTTTCTACGACCCCATTTCATCAAAGGTGCCCAGAACGTGTTCTTATACCGTTTCATGCAGTTCATGAAGTTCAACAGAGGAACTATGGATCTTCAGA
>Ga0126342_10020720_pt1 | contig 11027 bp, 9 predicted proteins | sample Cyp1metagenome_FD_92528 | JGI IMG/M metagenome (GOLD analysis project Ga0126342, IMG submission 92528) | Coral microbial communities from Lord Howe Island, Old Settlement Bay, Australia - Cyphastrea 1 metagenome | ecosystem: Host-associated > Invertebrates > Cnidaria > Coral ...
GAAGATTGATGAAGATTGATGAAGATTGATGAAGATTGATGAAGATTGATGAAGATTGATGAAGATTGATGAAGATTGATGAAGATTGATGAAGATTGATGAAGATTGATGAAGATTGATGAAAATTGATGAAGATTGATGAAGATTGATGAAGATTGATGAAGATTGATGAATATTGATGAATATTGATGAATATTGATGAAGATGATGATGCTGATGATGATGATGATGATGATGATGATGATGATGAACATGTTGATGATGAACATGTTGATGATGAACATGTTGATGAAACCAAAATTTCGTTTTTCTCTTTCTCATTTCCCACCCATAGAATGTTTGAAAAGTGACAACAGTCGCAAGCCTTTCAGACACCCGGCACCATGTTTTACGTATATATAAATCATATATATATATATGTATATTATGCACATATTTTATTGCATGTTGTATTATGCTGTTGTCATCTTTTATCGAAGATCCAAACCACCCGCAACTATTGCTGTGTACTTTGCTTTCTTTCTTTGAAAGCTATCTGACCTGTCCAAACTCAACTTCAACTCTACCATCTCTAAGGAATGGAGCTGACAGAGGCACCTTCTTGATCATCTTTGCCAACTCTTCCGATGCCACCTCAAACATCCAGACTGCACAACGTCCACTTGACGCGAACCAACTGACTGCTACGGACTGCTACGGACTGCTACGGACTGTTGCGATACGCTACGATACGTTACGTTACCTATTTTGATCCCTATTTCTTCGGGAAACGAGGCATAACAACGCGCCACGGCCTCCAGCTTCATGTCGCTACGCTGCTCGGTTTCTCGGAGCGCAACCTGCACATGGTGCCAGTAAAATGAGCACAGGCACCGTGGGAATTGGATGATTGTAAGTGTCACAGTAAGTGTCACAGTAAGACATGTGATGAAAAAAATATTTAAAAAAATCATTGTAATTACATGTGCTTACTACACAATGACATGTGATGAAATAAGTCATCTAGCTGACCTGTTTCCAACCAGACTGATGAGAATGTACTCAGAGTGGGGTGGGACCGCAACGGAAACATGTTAGGTTTTGAAGATTTTAAGGAACTAAGTGGGGAATATCGAACTTGTGTGAGGAACTAGGAATTACATTGACAACGCTAGGAAAGACAACGAAGGTCTATACATTCACTTGCTCACGGATATCTTTCCGTAGACTCGACGGATCTCAAAGAAGCGGGGAGGCAAAGTGCGAAGTCACTGTGGAGGTACGAGCAAGACAAATCAGTAGGTACAAGCGACCTCCCCATGGGTGCATCCATGTGCATCTGCCAGGTCAAATCACCATTACTTCAAAGTCTTCAAGTCTTAACATTCTTAACCTGTTTTGCTCTTCCCGATCTTTCTTGAACTTGGCCTGTCTTAGTCTTTTCCCAACTCGGAAACCAGATGTTGAGGTGAAATGTTGAACCCCGGCATTCAGAAAGCAAGGCTGCTCCCCACCTCAAGTGCATCTAGCCTTGCTGTCAATCTAGCATTGTCAACCTGAAGTGCAAGCAATTCCGCAAGTATTATCAAAGACTTGAAATTCTTCGCGACACCCTCAAGTGTTCTCAATTGCATCCTTTTCTACTTCACCCGTTTCAAAATTCTGACACGTGCACCACTGTGGAGAACTGCATAACCCCTGGTTTCATTGCTGCGATCCTCCAGCCCGCGGATCCGGATGAAGTGCAAGTGCTCTCTCACCTGCTCACATCTCAAAGAAACACAAGTCTTGCGTCTCAGTTTCTGGCAGAACCCCAAGCTACAGCCTTGACAGCGGTTTATTGCATTGCCAAGCAAATCCAAGCAATATGAAGCCTCTATGATGCACTCATCCGAGCCAGCGTTTGTCAAGGCGCGCTGCAAATCCTGAACAAAAAGTCCAATTTCTCTGAAACTGAAACAGCTGAAACTAGTCCGAAATAGTCCGAATATGTCTTTCAAAGATGTTCAAAGAGTCTTATTTCAACTTATTTCTCTCAACAAAGTCATACTGATTTGATATCATTGCAGAAACCAACAAATAAACCAAAAAAATAAACCAAGAAATGGTCGTTTTGAGACTGGTCTGCAAAATGGTATCAGCACATTGCATCGTGGACAAATAGTGGGCTCACCGCAGGGGTCGAGATCTTGCCAAAGGTGTCGTAAAAGTCATAGGAGCCTCATATTGGGACGTCGGACAATACTCATTGTACAATGCATTACAATTAATATATTTTAATACAATTACAATAAAATCAATACTGTATGGGACAATCATTCACATATCATTCACATTGCATTGGATTGCACACATCCTAAGCTGTCAAATGTATCTAATGTCATACATCTGCTGCACTGGGCCTGGTGGCAGCCCTAGTTTCTCTTCTGCATCCTCAGATTCAAAATTCAGACTTGGCCATCTTTGCAATCTAGCTGAATCTAGCTACCCGCTTAAGCCTTTGCTCTGACAGTACCAGCACAACAGCTTCAGTTCACCCTGAGCCGCTCCTGAAAGAAGGCTTCGAGGTTCTTGATGGACCGAACAGCCTCACAACCGACACAGAGATGCCGACTGAGGTGCAAATAGACAAAGTATATCAAAGTATGACAAAGTATGACAAAGTGACAAAGTGACAAAGTGATAGTCTACTTCTGAATGCTCAGTGATAGGAAAGAAAAGCAGAAATGACGATAGAAAATCCAAGTAGATGATGTTCAAACATGTTCAAAATCTTCGAAAGCTGCTTGACAAATCTTGACAAGGTTATTCCAAAAGATACCTCGCACCCGAGAAGCCTCCGCTCCAGATCCCCTAGATATGACCTTGGAGCACACAGAGCACATGGAGCACAGGGTGCTCATCTCCTGTCCCTGTGAATATTCCGTGAATCTGAATCATTCTGTGAATCATTTGGAATTCAAATCTGTGATTCTGTCTGATGAGTTCCTGGCCCGCTTATCACCATAAGAAAATACCAAGGTGTGCGACATCCTGATACCACAACTTCCCACAATTTCCAGTGAATTTCCAATGACACAGGTCATCTGATGTCAACTTCGTAGTTCATATGGTTTCAATTCATTCTCAATTCATTTTTAATTCATTTCATACATCAGTCATCTTGACTCAGCATATCTCCTGGCCTCTAAAATCAGCCCAGTGCAGGCTCTGGCCTTCGCAAATGCTGAGCCAAGATGCCAGCGGCCAAGCGGCGAGCCAAGCGTTTCAAAAGCTGCAGTGTCCTCTGTCACTCCTGTTTTCGTTCCTCGATGCTTCTCGTTCCATGTCTCGTTCCATTTCTCAACATAACTGAGACAGACCACGAATGAAATGCGAATTTCATTTCACGTGAATGTAAATGGGTAACAAATTTTCTGAAAGAATACATAAGGAGACAGGTCTTGTGATGCTTTTTAGCCATCTGACTAAACATACTTCATCATTCAACTTGCATTTCATCTGATGTTTGAGAATTATCTTTTTAAACACACAAAGTTTCAAAGAGTCAACGCATATTTTGGCTCCATGTGCTCTTCCGCAGCAGGTCAGCCAGAAAGTTCCGCATCGCACACTATGGTTCCTGTGTGCGCACATGCATTTTACCTCTTTGTGTCTTAACTGGACCCAGACCTTTGTCAAGACTATGGGGCAATGACTGAATGAATAGCTATATACATGTGCCGATTCATTCATGTCAAAATATGATATGTCACTGACTGTTCTATATACAACATCATGTCATAACCCGGTACAAATAGCATGATGTAATATATAAAATGTATATAATGTATATATATATATAATGTGTATATGTGATTCTATGATATTCTATGTGTATATTACATGTTTTTATAACTACCAATATTTTGACGTTGGCGGAACTCGTTGAACAGGTTGTCGAGACATGTCGAGACTGTGCTCCTCTCAGAGCTCAGTCAGTGAGCGACGCCGTCCACCCAAACGTATTTGCCTTGGCGAATGCGAAGCAACTGCCAAGTGACAGTGCACTACATGCCACTTTCAAGTTTCAACTGTGCCAATGCATCAAATTGAATATATCAACGTAGTTGAAACTTCAAACTTGTGGGAAAGTTGCCGACTTGTTTCATTTGTATGTCATTATTTTCGTTTCATCCTCTCACTTGGTACTTATTCCACTCAGCTTCGTGCTCAAGAACTTTTTGTGGAAGTCGCTTCGAACCTCACCAGTGTCCAGGATTGTCAAGTCCGAAACAGGATGCAGTGCGGCAGTGCGAGACACAGCGCAGGATGCTTTGCAGGATGCTGCGCGGAGAAAAATCTTTCGAACGACTTCGTCACACCAACGTGTCAGGTCTTGATCTGAGTTGGCTGACAGCGTCATTGATGTATCGCTGCTTCACTTTCGGAACAGTTCTTGCCTAGTTAAGCCAGAACTCAAAGGATGTTGGAATCTAAACAAATTGGATCTAAAAAGAACTGGTCCAGAGTTCTGTCTTTGCTGGTATGCAGTACACCCGGTATGCAGCCAGCTCTATTGCAGCTCCATTAGAGTATCTAAGTAAGTTCAGTAAATGGTGTTTCTAAGCATACAAAGGTTTTGAATTAAGTCAGACATTGTAGAAACGCGTCGGATGCCGCAGCCTGGTTCTTGAAGACTGTGTCATCATCCCATCGCCTAACGGAAGCACAACTGCAGCAGATCATGCAGGACATGTTGAAAATGCTTTCGTGCATCTTTCATGTGTGCGCGCGCATTGGAGTGGGACATTTCGAGAACTGCTTGAATAGAGCATGTAGACAAACACAATTACCTTGCTGCTGGACAAACCCCTGTCCTTTTCAGCGATACGTCTGCTCCATCTGCTAGAAGAGGGTTGCCTTTCATGACTTCTTCCTAAGTGGGGAATCAGGTGGTCTTTCGCAAATCCAAGACACATTCACTTTGTTCCTCTCTGAGTCATTTGTGACTAGAGCAGGACTTATTCGGCTTGACAATACCTGATTCTTTTGATAGTATCCTTCAAGAATCATTGATAGAATCAAGCCATTCAGAATATTCAGAATTGCAGAAGTATTGTTAAAATTGCAGAAGTTTCGCATCAAGTTCCAGACCCTTTGTGCTCTCCTGTCTTGCTTTGCCTGAAGAGCCTCGCAAGAAACCCTGGAAGGCACAAAGCTGACAGACGCCAAGATTATTGAACCAACACAGATGGAAAAATAATACAACTACAGAAACCGATAGAAAACCAGGCGATGAAAAACAAGTTTTTTGAAAACTCGAAGTTTCGCCAAAAGGGCCAGGCCTTCTTCGCCTCTTCTTCTTCCTCTCGCTCTTTCTTGATCTTTGCAAGTTCACGCATAAGTTCCTTGCAGATCAGTTCATAGCAAGAGAAAACGCAACTCTGGTTCTGATCCAAAGTGGCAAACCTTCAGAATGTTGAAATGAACGAAATGAATGAAATGAATGAAAGAAATGAAATGAATGAAATGAATGAAATAAAAGTCAAGGCAAGAGCAACTTGAAACCTGGAATCACCAAACTCAGCGTGATCCAATGTAGACAGGAATCTTCAGCATCGTCGTCATCATCATCATCGTCTGGTCGGGCATAACAGCTTTCGAGACCAGATTCACGACTTGACTCAGAACAAATGTTTTAGACAACGTACTTCCACGCATCACCATAAAGTCTGAGATGTCTTGAAGCGCTCACAAATGCACACAGAGTTTGATCTCACAGTTTTCATATAAGAACCTAAGAACTAACCTAAGTGAGTCACCGTCATGGTCAGTCTAAGTCTAAGTTGCACACCATCCTCTTCATCCTTCTTTTCCTAGCACAAGGTCTTCCCGCAGATCTTTAACATCACATCAATCACAAAAAGAGCTGAACAATGAGCCAGTTCCATCCTCCTCCTCGCTCAGCAACTCTTCGTCCGCATCCTAAGGCAAGTCTTCAGGTGACCCGGAAATGAAAGGGACACTGATGAACGAACTGATAGTTGCTGATAGTTACTGAAAGTTGTTGTATCACGATGATATCATTAAAAATTGTTTAAAAGAAAAAACCAGATGCAGCCCACGAACCCGAATGCAGTCACGTAGAACACTTTCGTGAAACAAGTTATTTGAATGGTCTACATTTTTTCCCTGTTACCAAACCCACTGTAGACTGAGGAATGTGGAAGAGGGTGGAGTGCAAAGTGTGGGGTGTGGAGTGTAAAGTGTAAAGTTGGACTGTGGAGTGTACAGGGTACATTGTGGAGTGTAAAGTGTTAAGTGAAAAGTGTAAAGTGTGGAGTGCAAAGTGTGCAGTGTACAGGGTGCAGTGTGGAGTGCAAGAAGTGTAAAGTGTAAAGTGTGGCGTGTGGAGTATAGAGTGTGGAGTGTAAAGTGTAGAGTGTGGACTGTAAAGTGCAGAGTGTGGAGTGTAGAGTGTGGAGCTTAAATTGTAGAGTGTGGAGCGTGGAGTGTAAAGTGTGGAGTGTGGAGTGTGGCGTGTAGAGTCTAGAGTGTGAAGTGTAGAGTGTGGAGTGCAAAGTGCAGAGTGTGAGTGCGGAGTGTAGAGTGTAGAGTGTAGAGTGTGAAGTGTAAAGTGTGGAGTGTAAAGTGCGGAGTGTGGAGTGTAGAGTGTAAAGTGTGGAGTGTAAAGTGTAAAGTGTAAAGTGTGGAGTGCGGACTGTAGAGTGTGAAGTGCGGAGTGTAGAGTGTCGAGTGTAGTGTGTGGAGTGCGGAGTGTAAAGTGTAAAGTGTGGAGTGTAAAGTGTGGACTGTGGAGTGTAGAGTTTGGAGTGTGGAGTGTAAAGTGTGGACTGTGGAGTGTAGAGTGCGAGGTGAAAAATTGTAAAGTGTGGAGTGTAAAGCGTAAGGTGTGGAGTGTAAAGTGTAAAGTTTAAAGTATGGAGTGTGGAGTGTGAAGTGTGGAGTGCAAAGTGTAAAGTGCAAAGTGTGGAGTGCGAATTGTAAAGAGTCTGAGTAGAGTGTGGGGTGCGGAGTGTGAAGTGTGAAGTGTGGAGTGTAGAGTGTGGAGTGTACAGTGTACAGTGTGAAATGTAAAGGGTAGAGTGCAAAGTGTGGAATGTAAAGTGTGGAGCGTAAAGTGTAAAGTGTGGAGTGTGGACCGTAGAGTGTGAAGTGTGGAGTGTAGAGTGTGGAGTGTAGAGTGTGGAGTGTAAAGTGTAAAGTGTGGAGTGTAAAGTGTGGAGTGTAAAGTGTGGAGTGAGGAGTGAGGAGTGTCAAGTGTAGAGTGTGTAGTGTGAAGTGTGGAGTGTAAAGTGTAAAGTGTGGAGTGTGGAGTGTGGAGTGTAAGGTGTGGAGTGTAAAGTGAGTGTAGAGTGTGGAGTGCAAAGTGTAAAGTGCAAAGTGCAAAGTGTGGATTGTGGGGTGTAAAGTGTGGAGTGCACAGTGTAAAGTGTAAAGTGCGGAGTGTACAGTGTAATGTGTGGAGTGTGGAGTGTGGAGTGTAAAGTGTAGAGTGTAGAGTGTGGAGTGTGGAGTGTACAGTGTGAAGTGTAGAGTGTGGAGTGTAAAGTGTGGAGTGTCGAGTGTAGAGTGTGGAGTGTAAAGTGTAAAGTGGGGAGTGCGTTGTGTAGAGTGAGGAGTGTAAGGTGCGGAGCGTAAAGTGTAGCGTGGGGAGTGTGGAGTGTAAAGTGGGGAGTGGCGTGTGTAGAGTGAGCAGTGTGAGGTGCGGAGCGTAAAGTGTAGAGTGTGGAGTGTAAAGTGTAAAGTGTGGAGTGTGGAGTGTGGAGTCTAAAGCGTGGAGTGTAAAGCGTAAAGTGTGGAGCGCGCCTGCCACGAAAACTGCATCTCATCTTCTGCGCCTGCCACGCAAAACGACTTTCGACACGTTATCAAACAGGTATGTCAAAAAGCGCCACGCCTGCCACACAAAACGACATAACAACCTGCTTTGACACGTTCGAAAAGGAAAGGTTTTGCAGCTTCCCTCATAGACACGGCGAGGACGAGACACGTGGGAGCATCAAAACGAGCATTTCGTGGGAGGCTTCCTCCAATTTTCACACTTTGTAGCTTCAAAATCGATATTTTCCTACGAGTTTTCTTATGAACCTCTAAATTTGCTACCCCAAAATCGATGTTTCGTGCGAGGCTTCCGTCAATTTTCATCACATCTCACAAAACGCCACGCCTGCCACGCAATTCGCTTGTCGCCATTTGACGCAGCCCTGACAATAAGATTCGCAAAAAACACGCAACACGACGTCTAAAGTCTAAAGTGCTGCGCCTGCCACGCAAAATGACGACGGGCACTGCAACTCATCTTGCGAAAACGTCGCAAAAGTATTGCGCCTGCCACACGAAACGAAGCAACGCGACGCTTGAAACCTCCAAAAATGACCCCTTTTGCAGAACTTACCATAGGCACGGCCATACGGCCCTCAAGCGGACGGTTGCGGACGGTTGGGGACGGTTGCGAACGGTTGCGAACGGTTGTGAACGTAAACGCAACGTCGAGCGAACACAAACGGGAACCCTTGCTACGCATTCGGGAACAAAGCGTACTAATTCGTTCCTCGCTGTTTCGAATTGTGTTTTCGTTTTCATGTTCCAGGCCTCCGGGAATGGATTGTCCTCTAGAGAGGGCTTCTTTTTCTCCTCAGCACTCAAAGAACTCATACAAAAAAGAAAGACGCTGCCGACGCTTCCCAACACACTGTGAATGCCGACCCAGAAAGACCATGGACCTCCAACTGCCATGGGAACGGAGTCCTTGACCTTCCCTTCACGTTCATCTTTTGCAGCCCTTTCTCGTCTCTCCAAATCCTGGTCAAAATTCGACAAGGTGCAGTCCAGCGCTCCAAAAACGAACCAAAACGAAACAAGACTGAACAAAACCATCTAAAACCATCTAAAACCATCTAAAAACCATCTAAAACAATCAAAATGGATCGAAATGGGGCTAGCTAAATGGCTTTGCCAAATGGCTTTGCCTAGCTTTGCTCTGGTTGTTTTTTGCTCTGATCCCATGCCTCCGTCATGTCCGCTCGGGATGCGCGCTCCTCGAGCAGGCCCTGTCCAGCCTGGATAAAGACAAAAAACGGCTCTCCGGGGCGCTGGGGGCTTAAATTAACTTGTTTTTAAGTTTTTAGTTTTCGCAAGTTATCTTAAAAGTTTGTTCCAAGCATGTGTTTTTCTGTTCAACAGAACAACAAACAAACATGTAAAAAACATGTAAAAAACGTTTTGAAACCGTTGATTCTTTGGATCGAACTCTCACCATCTCCCATCTTTTATTGTGGGCTCTGAACCTTTGCCAACTCAACTTCGTACTCTTCGTTTGTACTTGATTTATCCTGGGATTTTGCAACCTCACTTGGACTCTGGCAAGCCCGAAGTACTGCAATCTGAAACAGAAATGGTCCTTACTGGTACCGCAAAAAAAATAACTGAATAGCTGAATGAGGGTTCTGTATCGTGGACCCCGGTTCTGACAGTCACCTAAGTAGAGGCTTGGATGGGCTATCCCGGCCACAGCCACAGCATGCCACGCCCCATCCTGTCTGAACTTCATCTTCTTGAAGGTGGCAGCATCGCGGTTGTTGATCTGAGGCACTTACAGTTCCACATCAAAACTCATCTCGCTGGTAGCAAAGCAGAATGCACGCAACAGACTCACAACAGAATGCCACGTGAAGAACGCCTTTGTTGTGTGGGCAACCAGCATGTTCCCTCCTCAGGGTCAAAGAGGTTTGAGAGAATGGATCTGGTCCCAAACACCAAGGTACTGCTTTTCTGCGATGTTGAGCTAACTGCACTACATATCATTACAATTCACTACATATCTAAACATATTTGAACATATCTATAGAACATATCTAAACCTTTGTGATTGGTTTATGATCATGCAAATGACCCTGTTTTGGCACAACTTGCAGCTCTTCGATCCAAAGCTACCTGGGTTGCTGTTGCTTGCGATGGCCGCATTCCTGAGTCACATCTTCAAAGGGTCCAGTCTATGAGACTCATTGAGTCATCGAGAGAAAACATGTCTCGACGTTTGGGCAGAATCTTTCTGAGGTACAACTTGCCTGAGGCTCTCTCTGTGCGCCAATTCTAGGTATCCGCACCATGTCGGTCTGTGCGCTGTCGTCATGGCTAAGTATCCGTAGGGCCTGTTTTGGCCACTTCAAGAGATTTGGAGCCAGGGCCCCAGAAGGCCCAGAAGGCCCTCTATAGGCACTGGTGCAAAACAAGAGCAGGCTCTGCAGCTTGAGCAGTTATGGAAGGCAATCCACTGAACTCCTGTTCAAACACAGTCAAACAAACACCATACTTGTTCAACGGTTTTCAAGACAGAAAGCTAAGAGCTCATACGAAGCCGAAAACCTTCAACAATCTGAAATATCGCATGCTTGCAGATGATTGTCTGCTGTGGAAGTGTGGAAGCCAAAGTTTCTGATACCTGTATCAGCAGTTGTGTGATTTGAAATTAGACTGACAAATGCTTTTTGCGTTTCGGAATTTCGGAACCTGATATAGCCTGGTATTCAGGCCAGGTATTCTTTGCTTGTGGAATGTTTCCACAAGAGGTCCACAGGTTCTGACTCAGCCAAGCCCGAATAGTTCTTTTTCAAGGAATAAATAAGACTTGCTAGGAGTTAAAAGAGGCCATACAGAGATTCCACAAATGGGCCAGAAAGAGATTTGAAACAGATTTGAAACGGCTATTTCTTTTCACAGGCTGTCCATGCTTAATTTGTTTGTTTTTGTGAACTAGAAACAGACACGAACTGACCGAACTGCACTAGGTACAAAGACGCGAGCAAGGCAAAGCTTCAATGTCCAAAGGATTCATAGGAAGGATACATGACCACATGGCGAACTAGAAATGTTGCACTGTGCAGCGGTTCCAACCAAAATCAAATGTATGGCAAAACATGACAAACCTGAGAAGGGGGGAACGAAAGCCAGCATCCCATCTACCCCTATTTTCCACCATACTTTTCACCCAGAGACTCTTCAATACATTTCACCCATATACTTTTCACCCAGAGATTTTTCAC
>Ga0126342_10020721_pt1 | contig 11027 bp, 9 predicted proteins | sample Cyp1metagenome_FD_92528 | JGI IMG/M metagenome (GOLD analysis project Ga0126342, IMG submission 92528) | Coral microbial communities from Lord Howe Island, Old Settlement Bay, Australia - Cyphastrea 1 metagenome | ecosystem: Host-associated > Invertebrates > Cnidaria > Coral ...
ATATATATTTGTATATATATATATATATATTTGTATATATATATTTGTATATGTGTAAATATATACACATATAAATATGTGTATATATATACATATACATATATACATATATATATATATACATATTACATATATATATATGTATATAAATATATATGGAGGGAGAGAGAGAGACAGAGAGAGAGAGAGAGAGAGATGGTAGGACAATCTAGCAAGATTCCCGCATTTGAGCATGACAAAGTACCACTACAAAGTACCCATAATCAGAGGATGATATATCTGCACCTCCAGAAGGAAACTCCATTTCAAACAAGCACTGCGTGATCTGGAGTCATGACCATATCCAGTGGGTTTGCTCTTGTTCACGGGAATTGCTCTGCTTACCGCCACTGCCAGGGGTCCTGTGATGACTCTTGAACCTTTCAGCCATCGCCATGTGCCACCCAGATTGGCGTGAAGATTGTGAATCTCCATACCAACAAACTTGTGAAGATCTTGGGTTTGGGGCCCTGGGGCTTGTGCGGGCAGGTGGCTTGAGATTGGCCCAACATGTGCGAAAAAAGTGGAAACCCGAAGGCTGTGATCCCAAATTTGCTCGAATATTCCCTTCGAATTTTGACTATATGTCTAGGAGGAAGTGACTGGTGAGCGAGACCTCAGATAGTGGGAACATTACATGGGGTCAAACCGTAAATGACATAAGTGCAGGATTTAACATCTTCTGGCACAAAATATAGATAAAGTAAACAAAATCCTCGCACCCACATTTGCAATGGCTCAGAGCAATGAGGCAAGGTGGAACAGACCGAGCGCTTCTTGGGCATCGCGTTGTATCAGGGGAAAACGATGAAGAAGAAGGCAAGGTGTGGCAAGATGTGAAGAGATGCGGCAAAATGCGACAACGGTGTCGCACAGTGGAAATGGGTCATCTTGGAGATATGGGGCAGGGATGGACGGGAGTGGTGAAAGGTTAATGTTGATGAAGACAGAAGTCGGTACCCTTGTTTCCCAAATCCCTTATTCTCAGACTCCGAGTTGCAATGAGAGAGGGAAACTCTGGTGCGACGTACCTGCAAACTTGGGAGCTTTGCGAGGCCCCACCCTAACAATCTGAACAGGGTGGGTGCAGCACTTGGTATGTGGATAGCTTGAAAGAATTGAATACACTTGAATCCCTCCCTTGAGAGCGCGACAAATTGAGTGGTTGCCTCGTCAAACAATGTGTCATTCATCCACGTAGATAAAGTAGATTTCCAAAAGTGTACCTGCAGTGACTTAGTCTTTTCGGGCAATGTGTTGCTATCCGTGCGCGATATGAATTTCTGCTAGTGCTGGTTTGGACGCGTTGGAGCGTAAACACAGAAGCAGGTGATCCTCAGTGATCTTTCATATGACTATTCTTTGGAAATTCTGGACATAGTCCGATACCCACCTGTCTGGTGAGTTGCAGGCGGGCTTGGGAGAGTCTGTGATTGAGGGCGAAAATGACCAAAAGGAGCGGTGCTTGGAAGCGCTGCAGGTGTTTCCAGGGGAGCGCCAGGAATGCCGTACACGTAGCTGCGAACAAGACCGCCTATTTGGATCTATTTGGCCATTGACTTTTCTGATCTCAACTGCCGTAGCTACAGTTTGAATGTTTGAATTGAGCGTGGAGACCTATCCGTAGGTGTAGTATGGTGTAGTCGAGGGCAAGAAATCCAGGATTCAATCCCTGCTTCAAGCACCAGGAGTCAGCAGATCCCGTTGCCATCGTCACAGCCTACAAAAAGAACAGGCAAAACCCGGAAGTGCATGGCGATCTGTGCTAGAGATTGGGCTGTTCTGGACTTTCCAAGATAGTGTTGTGAGTGTGTGTGCTCTTCGTGTTCGAATAAAAACCATCAGGCTATCAAGACATCGGCCTACAAGTCGTTCCAGTCTGAGTCTGCCCGAAGGTTCTACCTCTTCAGTACTCGCGAGCCTCCAGAGACCACAGCCGATCTGGGACGAGATATCTTCAACGAGAAGCCCAGCAAGGCTCTGGTCTGATCCCACTTTGCATGAGGCAGTTGTTGGTGCTTGCACTGCCGAAAATCTTCGGTTCTCTCACCATTAGATATGCAGGACTTTTCCAGACTTAAACTTCCCAAATCGTACCTCTTGTAAAGCTTATTTTGATGGTCAAGGATTTCGTCAAGAATGCTCTGATATACAAATGGTGTTGTCTGGGAGCAGGCATCCCCAGTGTAATCATTTTTACAATTTGAGCACGGACAAGAAACCTTTATGCCTCGTAGCTCTTCAGGAAGATGCTGCAGTGGCAGCCTCCATCAGGCGGGTTAGCGGTTGAGCCATCCAAATCTCAGCCAACCAGGAATAGATTTGCCTTCTAACAGATTGTGGGGCCATGTGGGGCCCATATATGATTGACATATATTGAAATCGTTGCCATGTCAAAACTGGGGCCGTTTCCCTATTTTCAAGGATAGTTGCAACTCGACCCAATTACAGAGTTGTATGATGTTGTATGTATCATTCTGCAAAATTACTATTTTGAGGACATATTCTAGATATTCTAGTAATCTCTCTTTCCCGTGAGTGTTTGCAGAATGATTTAACTTAATTTCGAAAGTAAATCTGGTAATCACGTCTTGCAACACTGGAGCAGCATATTGGAAACTGATCGCAAAATGTTGTCGCTCAAATTGCAACCTCACATTGGAATCATGATTTGAATTGTCCCAAGGACTGAGAACCCCCTGGGAAAGCAAGCAACTATTCATACCACAATGGGTGACATTGTTGTCAAGCTCTTCCATCAGGACGGCTTGGGGTGACTGGGCAGTCTCTTCAACTCATAGCTAGCAGCTAGCGGCCATGGATGTAAAACCCTGTGAGAGTCTTGATTTCATCCATTCGGTCCATTCCTGTATGCGCGTGGGTGCCGTAGGTTCATGGATTACTTGGCTTTTTCACTCCAAGCCCCTTCCGCCATCAACTGACAAAGATGAGCATCCGAGCAATCCATGCAGTCACTCGGTGTGAGTCCGGAAGAAAAACTTTGGCATCATCTATCAGCTTGTCCTTGCTCAGTGGCCCGCTGGAAGACTTGGATGCGAATGGAATTCAATGACCAGCAAAGTCCCAATCACGTCTTCTCAAGATTTCTAAAGCCTGCGGAAACTGTCATTCAAAACCCGCACTATTGGCAGGAGTGTCCGAAGAGCGTTGAGAACTTCACAGTGCACTCCAAGAATGGCTACTACGTTTGGCTCTCGGTCCCCGGAAAGGCACTTCTACAAAGAACCTTGAGGTGGAGAAAGTGAGATGACTTACCCCACTCACACGAGGTGTTCCAAATGTTGCCAAAGTATGCCAAAGCCACTCTTGAAACTTTGATCTGTCGGATTCTTTATCCTGCGGGCTGAAGGTGGGAGGCCCTTGGTTGTGCTTCCTCTGTACTGTACAAGTTTGCAATCCACTTGGTCAGTCAATTTGTATCAAGTTGCGCCGAAATTGGGCCACATCGTCTGTGGCAAAATCACACCAGATGCCATCATTTCTCCACGCATCGACATGTTCAACAGCTATCCAAGGACAATATCATCTTCCACAGGGTGATTCAGGCCCTGTCACTCGGGCTTTACGGCTGGTGTGACATCCGCCAGGGTTTGAAATGGCATCAAGAAAAGCTTTGGTAGTTTGTTGTGAATTGTCCAGTGAACCTTTACGGAACCTATTTTATTTGGTTGATAGTGTGACATTTCATTTTGTCAGCGTCAAGTGGACTTCTAGCATTAAATTCAATTTGCAAAGCAAGTCCATTCTCCTCTTTTCAATTAATTGGCAGATAGCTTGTTACTGAAGTCCAGTGCCATGAGCTTTGTTCTGCTATCACCAGCCCTGACCCGGTAGCCCGAAAAGCATACTACACGTGCTTTTTCAGTGTGTGGAGCTGGTTGTTTTGGCGCACAAAAACTGTAATGTGACATCAATGTCTATGTACTTCACTTACTTGAGTCTACTTGCCACCAACATCTTCAAGTTGCTGCACTGGGCGTGTGGGATCCGAGTCCTGCGGCCAGGGCTTCATGATCCAGACGGGGGATCCGCAGGGCGATGGCACCGGTGGTGAGAGCATTTGGGGCGGTGAGTTCGAGGCCTGGACGCCTGGAGGGGGCGGGACATTTGGAAGGATAGTCCATGACAAGGTGTGAAAAGGTTCTTCCTCTTGCGAGTTTTGCGATTTGTCTCCATTTTTTTTATTACTGTATGTATCAAGGATTCATTGATCCACGTCAAAGTTTATGATTGTGTGCAAGGGAAAATTCCATTCTTGTGGCAGGACGAATTTCACCGGAATCTGAAGCATGACCGGCCCTTCACGCTGTCTATGGCAAACGCCGGGCCTTGCTGGCTGAGTTCAGACAGACCAGCTCCAGATGCATGTGCATCATTTTGGTTGATGTTGCATCATCGTCTTGGTCATTATCATCCTCATCATGCTCTTCATTGCAGCATCATGCATCACTCTTATGAATTATATATCATTATCATCATGATCTTCATGGTAGACTTATTCACATTAAAGTATAGTCACGTTTGCTGTTGTCATTGCCGTCAGCAGCACCATTGTCCTTATCCGCATCCTCATACTCGTACTCGTTGTCGTCTTCTTCGTCGTCGTCATCATCATCATCATCATCATCAAGATAAACAAAATAATCAACATAATCAAAATAATCGTAATAATCATAATAATCATAATAATCGTAATAATCATAGTAATCATAGTAATCATAATAATCGTAATAATCATAGTAATCATAATAATCATAGTAATCATAAAAATCATACTACTCAAATTAATCATACTACTCAAATTAATCATACTACTCAAATTAATCATACTACTCAAATTAATCATACTACTCAAATTAATCATACTACTCATACTACTCATACTACTCATACTACTCATACTACTACTACTACTACTACGACGACTACTACTACTACTACTACTACTACTACTACTACTACTACTAGTAATCATCATCATCCTCCTCCTCATCATCATCACCACCATCATCATCCTCATCATCCTCATCATCCTCATCCTCATCCTCATCCTCATCCTCATCATCACCATCATCATTGTCCTCCTCCTCCTCCTCATCCTCATCATCATCATCCTCCTCCTCATCATCTTCATCTTCATCATCCTCATCATCCTCATCATCCTCATCATCATCATCCTCCTCCTCATCACCTTCATCTTCATCATCCTCATCATCCTCATCATCCTCATCATCCTCATCATCCTCATCATCCTCATCATCCTCATCCTCCTCCTCCTCCTCATCATCATCATCCTCCTCATCATCCTCATCATCCTCATCATCCTCATCATCCTCATCATCCTCATCATCCTCATCATCCTCATCCTCATCATCACCATCATCATTGTCCTCATCCTCCTCCTCCTCCTCTTCCTCCTCCTCCTCCTCATCCTCATCATCCTCATCATCATCATCACCATCATCATCTTCATCTTCATCTTCATCTTCATCTTCATCTTCATCTTCTTCATCACCATTATCATCATCATCCTCATCCTCATCCTCATCATCATCATCCTCATCATCCTCATCATCATCATCCTCATCATCCTCATCATCCTCCTCCTCCTCATCATCATCATCATCCTCCTCATCATCCTCATCATCATCATCGTGATCATGATCATGATCATGATCATGATCAGGATCATCATTCCAATTCTCTGCCACTTTGCATTTGAGTCACAATCATAGTCACCATCACAATCACCATCACAATCATCAGCACCTTCCTTATCCTCCTTTTCTTCTTGCTATCATGGGCCTCGTTCTCCTCTTTGTCATGGCTCATCGCGATCACCCCATTGCTGCTGGGGCCAAACATGGACACCATGGAAAGACCAACGCGGAACAGAGTGACCCTGAATGCCTGAAGCCAGATGATTTTTTGGCCAGGCCCAACACCAATGGCTCTCAGTTCTTCGTCCATGGCCCAGGAGGGAAGGACCAAAATGGATTTGCTGCAGATTTCAAAAACTGTAGACTGTAGGAGGTTAACAAGCGGCTCTAGGCTGGTAGTGATCCGTTTTGTGGCCTGCTACAATAGATGCAAGCACCACGAAAACAAAGACCCCGATCAAAGCAGTGGCAGCATGGAACTATACTGGGCCAAGTACCAAATTTTGTGCCAACACCAGCTGGCTGGGCTCAAAGAAACCCAGGTGACTACTGTGCCATGTCCCTGGCTGGACGGGAAGCACACGGTCTTCGGCCGTGTTTTACAGGGCATGGATGTGGTGTGGGCCCCTGGTGTGTCACGCGGACCTTGAGTTGTCGCAAGCTGCGAGGGCGACATAGTGCCAAAAAATAAACAATGCTTGAACTTTGAACTTGGACATTGTAAGAACATCTTGGATTTGTATTTCCTTACAAGGTCCAGAACATCGAGAAGACCCAGACCAACTGCGACGACAGGTCCCTAGGGATGTTCCAAGAATGGGATTGGCTTATCGGCTCAGCACAACATTTTGGCACGCATAACATCAATGTAGGTGAAAAACTTTTACCGCAACCGAAATTCTCGTCATGCTTTCCAGACAGCACAAGTAAAGAAATGGCCATGGATCTTTGTCCTCCAGCGACAGAATATGAGGACACCGAACATATCCCAACACCGTCCTTTGGATAATTTATTTGAATTATTTTTATTTGCTGCAATTTACATCTGCTATTTCCGCGCAGGCCGTTGGTTGACATCAAAATTATGACCATCAAGATCATTACCTAAATTCCAGAAAACATATTCAAATCCAATTTCTTTAATTATCTATTCTAAATATATCAAAATGGATATACCAAACAAACACACTAATTTCATATATTTTAATATATTATATTATATGAAATTAATTTGATATATTATTCTAATTATTTTGATCATATTTGAAATTTAATTATACTTATAACAATAATATTCGAATATATAGATTTAAATCTACAATATTTTGAACTATTTATAAATTAAAAATATTATGATAAATAATATATTTATATATATATATATATAAATTGCCGATAAAATTAGTTTCACTTAAACATTTTAGAACATATATTTAAAATATTCAAATTTTTATAAATATATTTTTTAGTCGATTGTAAATATTAATATTGAAATATATAAATTTATACTTTTTTTTGGATTTGATAGGGAATTACCAATTTATTATCCTATGAATATAGAAATATAATATGCAAATATAAATCTAGAAAATCGATGGGGGATTACCCACTTTGGCCATGTCCAGTCTAAAATTTTTAAACCCCATTTAAATAACTAAATTTTGAAAAGTAATTTATATAAAGAACTCTAAAAGATATAGATTATATAAATATATAAATATCGTATTTTTTTAACAAATTGTTTTATTTATTTAGCATTATTATTATCAGTAGTACCGCACAAGGCGGTGGCGGAAGTTTCAAAAATAGGAAACCTATAGGAGAGCTTGGTTGTTCTGAGTCACGAATAGCAGAGCGAAGCCACTGATGGACCGAAAGGTGCTTGAATTCTCCTCTCTTTCTCTCTTTTTCTCTGATTATCTACCTACCTACCTATCTATCTTCTCTGTATCTATCTATCTATCGATCTATCTATCTCTCTCTCTCTCTTTCATCTAAATACCTACTATCTATCTATCTATCTATCTTTCTATTTATCTATCTATCTATCTATCTATGTATCTCTCTATCTATCTGTCTATCTATCTATCTATCCATCTATCCATCTTTCCATCTTTCCATCTATCCATCTATCCATAAACCCATCTATCTATCTCTCTATCTGTCTATCTGTCTATCTGTTTATCTGTCTAGCTATCTATCTATCTATTTATCTATCTATTTATCTATCTATTTATCTATCTATCTATCTATCATCTATCTATCTATCTATCTATCTATCTATCTATCTATCTCTCTCTCTCTCTTTCATCTGTCTATCTGTCTAGCTGTCTACCTGTCTATCTGTCTGCCTGTCTATCTGTTTATTTGTATATCTATCTATCTGTTTATCTGTTTACCCATCTATTTCTTTATCTATCTATCTATCTGTCGTCTATCTATCTGTCTACCTGTGTATCTGTGGTGCAGTGTCATTCAGTGTAGTGTAGTGTAGCGTAGTGTAAATGTAGTTGTGTAGTTGTGTAGTTGTGTAGTTGTGTAGTTGTAGTTGTAGTTGTAGTTGTAGTCGTAGTTGTAGTTGTAGTTGTAGTTGTGTAGTTGTAGTTGTGTAGTTGTAGTTGTGTAGTTGTGTAGTTGTAGTTGTGTAGTTGTGTAGTTGTGTAGTTGTGTAGTTGTGTAGTTGTAGTTGTGTAATTGTAATTGTGTAGTTGTAGTTGTGTAGTTGCAGTTGTAGTTGAAGTTGTAGTTGTAGTTGTAGTTGAAGTTGTAGTTGTAGTTGTAGTTGTAATTGTAGTTGTAGTTGTAGTTAATGTAATGGAGTGTAGTGGAAAGTAGTGTAGTGTATTGTAGTGTAGTATAGTGTAGTGTAATTTAGTGTAGTGGGTGTAGTGGAGTGTAGTTGTGTAGTTGTAGTTGTAGTGTAGTGGAGTGTAGTGTATTATGTAGTGAAGGTGTAATTATAATATAGTGTAGTATATTGGAATATTATGCGATAAATGGGGGTTATAATTAAAAATATTACGAAATTTTTATATTTTATTGATTTTTAATATGGTGTATGATATCTTGCATTTGCTATGTGGAACGAGATTTGAATTTGAACGTTTAAAAGTGGTCCGAATGGGGGTAATTTTTACTTATTTTGATTTATAAATATACTTCGTATTTACGATGGCGTGTATTTTTTTGACATCTTAATTTTTAAAAGTGGTCGATAATTGTGTGTTTTATATATTTTAATTTCGAAATAAATTTTAGACCATAACGACGTATATTTTTTTGACATCTTTATTTCCAAAAGTGGTCCGAATTATGGTGATTTTTTTTTATTATTTCCAAATAAATTTTGCGTTATAACGGTGTATAATTTTTCAAGATTTTAATTTCCAAAAGTGGTCCGAATATGGTATATTTTCTAAATTTTAATTTCGAAATATATTTCAGACCACAATAATATATAATTTTTCATCTCTTATCTGGCCAGCTGGTTCCGCACCCGCCGGTTTAGCGAGCCTATTTTTCGATCCTCCGGAGCCTCAAATTATTGGAAAAATACAATATTTCGCGATTTTCCTATTTTTTTACATATCTATATCTTCTTTCTTCTGACTCTTTTTCTTCTCTGATCTTCTCTCTTCTACTCTCCTCTTCTCTCTACCTCTGCCCAACTCTGCTTTTTATCTATCCATATTGTCGGAAATTTGACTTCTAAATTTCCTTCGACAAATATTTTTGGTTTTATAAAATTATTTAAATACATATTGAACTAATATCAGGTCCAAATAAATAAATATTGGAAATTGAGATAATTTAATAATATATAGGTCCAAAAAAGGTTTGAAATTGATCTGAAATACCTTTTTATTCATTATTTCAGAAATATTACCCAAAGGGGTTATTTTGGGATTCCAATATTCAAATAAATATTTGAAGGAAATAATCGACAACCTTATTTTGATATATTTTCCTTATGGAAAATAATTTTTCGTTTTTTAAATTTACCTTTGGATTTTCGATTTCCAAAACGGTCTCAAATAAATATTGGAAAAGGGCAATCGACACCTCTATTTTGCGATATTTTTCTTAGGAAAAATAAATTTAGATTTTCTTAATTCAATTTCCTTTTTTCGATTTCCAAAATATTCAAACAAATATTGGAAAAGGACAGGTAACACCCCTATTATTTTCTTTATAGGAAATAAATATACCTTTTCTTAATTTATCTAGGAATTTTTAATTTCCAAAATAACAATTTTTTGGAAATTAAATACTCAAACAAATATTTTATAAGAGGTCAATCGACACCTCTATTCTAGTATATTATTCTTAGGGAAAATAAAATTATAATTTCTAATTTACCTTGGAATTTTTGATTTTCAAAATGGTTATTTTGAAAAATAAATATTCAAATAAATATTGGAAATTAAATATATATATTTTTTCCTTTCCATTATATTTAATTTTCTGAATTTCAAATAAATCGTTATTAAAATTAATTATTAATATTTGAAATATAAATATAACTATTTTTTTTTGGGGGGGGAATCCTATTATAAAAAAATAAAAATATAATGAAATTTAATTTCGTGAATTCAGATTTCTAAATTATTAGGAACGGATTATTTATTATCTTGATAATTGCAATTATATTGGAAATTATCGAATTATATTAATAATTTTTTTTCAATAATTATTAATAAATATTAATTAATAATTTTAATTTTTTGAAAATGAAAAAGATTATCCATTTAAAAATTCTGCAAATTGAAATTGAGATCAAAAAAAAAAATAATAATTTAGCATTAAAAATCTATTTATATTTTTGAGATATTTTCTTTATTAAAATCAAATCAAATTATTCCTTACCCGAAATTCCTTTTTCAATACACAATTATTATTAAATAATCATTAAAATTATTCTTAAATTCAAAAATCGATAATCAATAACAAAAAATTCAATAAAATTATATATAAACAAAAAAAAAGATAAAATAAATCAAATAAATAAATAAATAAAATTATATATAATATATAAAAATAAATTAAATATTAATTTTAATTTATTTCAAAATTCCAAAAATATAAAATAAAAATAAAAAAAATAATATATACAAAAATCAAATTAAAAAAAAATATATAAATATAATCAAGAATTAAATTAAACAATATATTTAAATTTAATTCAAATTAAATTTATTTATATTTATTATTATTATTTTATTCTCTAGAAAAATATAATTATTTATAGAAAATACATTAATTATTTTCAATAATAAATAATATAATAATTATCAAGAATCTGAATAT
>Ga0126342_10020722_pt1 | contig 11027 bp, 17 predicted proteins | sample Cyp1metagenome_FD_92528 | JGI IMG/M metagenome (GOLD analysis project Ga0126342, IMG submission 92528) | Coral microbial communities from Lord Howe Island, Old Settlement Bay, Australia - Cyphastrea 1 metagenome | ecosystem: Host-associated > Invertebrates > Cnidaria > Coral ...
CCCAAATGAAACTTGTAAATTCCGGGACGAAATTTCGTCCCGGAATGGACAAGTTTTCCCAACCTAATTCAGGTGGTCCGCAGTTCCAGAAGCGGGGACGAGGCTATATATACATATATATATATACATATATATATATGTATATACATATATATCTATATATACACCATGCTTTGACCATGGCACATGTGTTTAGTTCATCTCTAGAAATGGCACGATGATTCCCTAGTGATTTATTTCTCGTTTGAGGGTTGCTCAGCGATCCACCTGAAACTGCTTCATATTGGCATTTCCACTGGTTCTTGCCATTTCTTTATCCGGTTTGGTTGGTGAAGCCCCCTCAGCAATTACCCAGATGTTCCATGTTTTACATCTTTCTCGACATGTATCCTCAGTGTTTTGCAATATTCGAATAAGAATGCGACGTACTCTAATGAAGATGGCAAGCAATCATTTGTAGATTATTTCCTTGGGAAACTGTGTGAAACCATGTGAATCAATGGCTCTTCCAGTTCTTGTATATGTTTCATGACTTTCCAGGTTTTCCTGTAAAGTATCCTCTGGATCCCTCTGGGTAATTTGACAGTTATGGAACATCAAAATGAGAGGTAAATCATCAAACGAAACGGGCCATGATCATGAAATATCATGGATTACTCGTCACTAAATCAATGGATTAGTTTTATTGGCGAAAACATCTTCACCGGCGGAACATGGATTTTCCCATGAAAAATATGGGCTTTTCCAACGTCGATTTTCCCGGATAAAAAACCGAAACCCCACAAAAAATGAGGCGAATTCCTGGCGGCGTGTCTGCATTCCAAGCTCCATCGTTTCGGCGGTTCCGGGGAGTCCGGGGAGGCGGGCGCCGCGGTTCTGAGAAGTTCCACTGTTATTTTATGGGATTTTATGGTGGTTTAATGTGGTTTAATGGGATTTAATATGATATACCCTGTGGTAAACTAACATAGCTATTGAAAATGGCCATAGAAATAGTGGATTTAGCCATAAATAGCATGGTGATGTTCCATAGTTTTTTTGTATGTTTACCAGAGTAGTAGCTACAGCCCAGCCCCGTTGTTTCTAGAAGTTCTAAAGAGGGTTTTTTTCGATGTTCTACGTGGTAAAAAACGCCTTTTACCATGACTAGTGTATGAAAAATGCCCTTCAAAAAGGGTAACCATTCTTTTACTACCTGTAGATGGGCGTGGAAGTGGAACAAGAACCGGAATTTCACGACTCCAACGGTATCTGGGGACACTTCCGTTCCATCATGCCATGGGACGGAAAGCATGGGGGAGATCAAGTTCTTCCGTGATAGATTCATAAGGTCCTGTACACTCAAAATCCTACAAGGTGGTGCCCCCGTTCGATAGCTAAGTTGGTTTATAACTCCAATAACTATGGTTTATAGGTGTGATATATCCATAGTTAGTGGGATTATAAACCAACTTATAACTAGGGGGGCACCATCAAAATCCTATGTTCATCTTTATGTATTATGAGTCATGTTACATCAATTTTCCCTCAACGGCCATCATTTCGGGGACCAACCAGATCTTTTTGACGCTGCAGGTGCTGGCTTCGCAGGCCTTCCAAGTGATCGATGCGGACGGAGATGGCTGGGCGACCTTGAGATCCTTGGCCGGATCGGAATGTGTCCAGCTATGGGTTGAGAACTAGGGGTTATACCTACCGTAAGTAGTTTACTAGGGGGTGCCATAGTAGCAAAAGTTTCGATGGATGCCAACATAGTATCTTACTAGGTGGGTATACCACCTAACAGTAGGAAGCGACAGTTGGGTATAACTTCAGCGTTTGGGGTTTTGGGGTTGTATCTGGTTTATTGGGATTGATGAACTAAGCAACAATAGGCATATTTTCTCACCAACCTGTGGGGAATTGGGCGGTACCATTGAAGTTGCAACGTTTGAAATATTCCCCAGCTATAGGGGGATACTCCCCTAATCAATATCCACCAGGATGACCCAAGATTTCATAAAATTCTGGGGTTTTCACTAGTTATGTTTCAGAATATCTGTAGATCATTGCAGCTTAATCTATCTTAATCCCTAAAAAACAGATAGAACTAAAACTGCAATTCTATAGACCATATTTCTATTATATCCAGCTTTTATCTGTGAATTGTAACTACTAGCGTCGGCGCCACCATCGGTGATGCCCTGGGGATGGCGGATTTTTTCGGCAGGTGACCTGGAGCACTTCTTCCACTCAGATGCGAAGACCTTGGAGCTGGAGTCTTGGACAAAATGAGCATTCGTTTTTAAAGAAAACATGTGGTTGAATGGTATTTTTTTGGTGATTTGAATGGGATATGTGAAAATGTCTTTTAATGGCAATATCATGGGATGAATCATATGTATACTGTATACTATATTTGTGTGTGTGTGGGCCTAAAAATGGATAGTATATTCCATATCACCCAGTTATGGCGAGTCTGAAAAAGAGAACATGGTATGATTAATCAATGGATTTTCCGGGGGTGTCCTATGTTTTTCGACAAAACCAATGTCTGGGACATGCCAGACATTGTCAATCTGGCTACTGAAACGTGGGTCAAAATCTCGGGATGCGACCCCAAAAAAGATAGAAATTGCATTTATCTCACTACGTTTCTATGTTCTTGGGAGATGCTATACAGTAGCATATCCCATGTATATGAGCACATACCCGCTGATATCAAACATGGCTTGCTAGAAAATGCCACATTTACTGTAATTAATTAGTTCGATAGATGATAGATGTAGACGTAGATGATTATCTAGAGCCGTCTCTTCATGTTGATTCCTCGCTTGCAGGTGTGCTAATTAATCATTATTATATATTATTATCAATTGCATCATGTGGTGAGATATACTCCAACATGCAATCCCGTTGTGAAAGTGTGATTTGCACCAATACTATCTTCACAGTACCAGTGCTGGCATTGAAATACCCTGTGGTAAACTAACATAACTATGGAAAATTCACCATGTTTAATGGGAAAATCAACTATAAATGACATTAAATGACAATTTTCAATAGCAAACTGTTAGTTTACCAGAGGGTAGATTGAAGTACCATCCTGCTGTATGATTGGATCCCCAATCTATCTGAATCTGGCAATGATACATGCTCTGGTTGGTTTTGGTTGGTGGTTTTGAAATGTTGCAAATACCCTCTGGTTATTTAACATAGCTATGGAGCATGGCCTATATATATATCATATATATATACGGTGTATGACGATTTCCCTATGAAACATGGTGATTTTCCATAGCTAGGTCAAATTACACGAGGCTATTACTTTCAATCATAATCCAGATAATAAAACCAGATAGCTTGGGGCCGGTTTGCTGGTAATTTGCCATCATCTACGAATTATTTACCTATAAATCAGATGTTCCAGAGCGGTATCCCCTTTGATACTTCCGCGGCCCCACTTAGGACGGTTTGTTGCCACGTGAGAAATTCGATGTGGGCTTCCCAAGGGCGCCAAGGGAAGGAACTTTGAGGCTGATCTGAAAGGTCTACCTAGGTGCCCATCCATAGATTATCCATATATATATATTATCCATATATCATCCATAATCCAATTTAAGTAAAGAACAAGTTGTTCCATATCCCATTCCTTGGGGCCGTCATAAATAACCCAGTCGTTATCTAGGGAAAAATCCAAATGATGAACCACAAACTGGCACCCCTTATTGTGTTTACCTATATGTATACTGGTTGGTGGTTTGGAACATGTTTTTTTTCCATATATTGGGAATAGTAACCCCAACTGACTCATATTTTTAAGAGGGGTTGAAACTACCAACCAGTATAAGTGGGTAATGATCACGGTAATAGCCCAGATATGAACGGAATGACTACAGTTGGGGTACTTTCCCGCGTTACTAGCCGCTTACTGGCAGGGATGCAAATCCAAGTATACAGAAAACCTTTTGGAACCAAAGTTCTTTGCAGGGAGAAGTTAGAACTTTTACAATTTCAATGATGCGAATGGTGGCAATTGCGTGATTTTCGGGTGTTTGGCCATTTGTGAGAGCCATCCGTGCAAGGGTTGGACAAGATAGGAAATTGATCACCTTGTCATATTGGCGCCTGACCCAGCCTGAATTTGGCGAATCAAAGCGGATATGGCAGTGGGTCGGAACGATTCCCAGGCAGCCTTTTCTCAGCCTGTACATCATTTACAGCTGTGTGTGATTTTCAAATATATAACACACACACACGTGTTCTCACTGGAAGAATGACCAAGTACCATTTGATATTTGGAATGTACCAGAAACGAAATGATATGATCGAGGTAGCCATCATATAAACACATCAACAATTGGAAATGTAAATTCAATGGTCTTGTCGTATGATGTGTGGTGGCATCTCTAGATTAGTAGACATTTAGTATACATATGTTTGGACATTCCCCAAAACATCATGCCCCCCTCCATCATTGCCTCGTCTCATCTTCTGAGGTTCATACCTTCCACGCCTGTCTCAGAGGGGAAGATGTTTCAATCTCTTCATCCTCCTCAGACAATGAAGATGCACAGTGTTTTTGCCATTTCGGCAGGGAAAAAAAACAGATTCGCCGCTGACGCGGATGGTGGGTGATTTTTGACGTGCAGTGGGACACTAAGCCGCTTACTTAGGGGGCACATAGGCGATTGTATCATGGAAATTTTCGTTGAAATCCCATGGAATTTTGTGAAGTCCCATGGAATCATGTTACCCTCTGGTAAATTAACAGTTGGACCCAACGAAAATCACCAATTTTTAGAGGAAACTAATCTTCCAACCCCGTTTTCTACCAGGGTCTATGTCAATTTACTGGAGGGTAAATTGATTATATAAAATCCTATATCACACCACCATGAAATCCCATGAAAGTCTCATGAAATCGCCATTCAAATCCCACAATCTGTGAGGGACCACGCGACGGGTGAAAGCTGGAGATGAAGTGCTGGGAGTCCCAGTGATGGCTTTTGGGTTCCTTCTTATTGGCCAAGCCAAATTCATGAGAATATTTACGAGCCGACCATATATACATATATACACATATATTATGTATATATATATACATAGGGATGGGATAAGGCTATTTTCTTATGGCTGAATTGGTAGCTAGTAGCTAATTTAAGCAACCAAGTACGGGCAATGTCCAGTTATAATTCGGATGAAGTAACCCACATACGATTTCTGGGCTGAACACTACGGCTAGATAGCTAAGTTGGTAAACATATTTCATGGTCTATAGTCTATAGTTTATAGTAGATATATAGAACTAGTTGATGATAGCTAATGGGGTTTAGAAGCCAACTAATGTCTGAGAAATCCCCAGTTACCCTCTGGGTCATCAAGCAATGCAATTGGCTGGAAAGTCCGAAAAAGCAAAAATTCTCCAGCTGTTCCATGTCCGGATTCCGCAATGGTCACTTAAGGGCTCCGGAAAAGGCTGGAAACCATTATTTGGTGAGATTTTGGAGAATAATGTGTTTTTTCTCCTCCAAATTAAAGAGGTTTCCGGAAATCAGGTGACATAAAGCTGTCCTGTCCCTTGCTGTGGTTAGGGTCATGCAGTCTTTGTGTTGGGGCCCTGGCTATGGCTTGTGCCCCCAAGTTTGTCCTTTGGACTACAAGCAACCAACCAATAATTGAGTCGAGTCATAACTATCATTCAGGGTTGATTTGGATGCTTTCTGTAGTTGAGTTGAGATTAGGGGAGTCATCTCAACATTTTCCAAGAACTGCCTGTTCAGGCTATAAAGTATCTACCCTCCCCCACATCAACATAGACGCCAAACAGGGTTTGAAAGACTACTTTCCACTATCAAAACTTGGCTATGTTCAGGGTCTATGTTGATTTACTGGAGGGTAATTTGGGCTTGGGGAGACCCTACTTTGGATGGAAAAAAATCCTCCACCAAAACCCCCACAAAGCAAAATCGCATAGATACCTTGCAACCACTGTGCCCCCCTTTTCAATGTGAGTTTTGGGGAGTGTTAAGCTGATGCAGGATTTGTTCATTCAATTATGTACCAGAATGTTCATGTATTTTCGACAGCCATTCATTGATCAGAACAGGTTAGAAGGATGTCTGATCTCAACTTTTCCAAGCATGGCTTCATTGTCTCGTTGGCTCTCCAAGCAAGGCATTGCATGATGGCAATCAAGAAGCTGGTGGAGGTGCGAGCAGAGAAATTCAACAAATTCTTCAAGTGCGACAGTTTTGTACAATCCATCGGAATGACCACCCCCCCGTACCACCAAACTAAAACATACATCCAACGCTGAGAACAGCTCATGTCTATTCACTTTCTTTGTCTTCTAACGCAATCGCAGGACAGGAGGCACTTGGATATCAAGATCGCGTGTAAAGTGAACACTGGCAGTCAGCAGATCCAGTCCCATGGCTGCCAGGTGGTGACTAGATCTTGGTAGGATCTAAGCGCAGCATTTTTTTCTCCAAGAAGTTTAAAAAAGGTGATGAAATATATGGCTTACCCTCTGGTAATTTAACATAGCTATGGAAAATCACCATGTTTGATGGGAAAATCCACTATAAATGGCCATTTTCAATAGCTATGTTAGTTTACCAGAGGGTATATGGCCTATATATGGCTTAGACTGCAGTATGAAAAATATTTTGTGTAGCTGGTTTGTTGGAGATTACTATTTTTTGCATTCGACGAAGCCCTATGAACCGACCATTATGAAGGACTTATGAAGGTATGTCAAAGGGTTTTGAGTTTATATACTAACTAGGTCCAACTACTCATAGATTTTATGGATTAAAATGGGATATAATTGTCAGAGAGTTGAGTAATTATGTGCAGTAGATATTAAATAACTATATATGATTCGATGCACATGTTTTTCAGCTGTGTTACCAACTAGTTTGGTTTGTTTTGAAACTGTTGCAGTTTTTCTTTTTCTCTGGAGTGCATGTTGCATGCTTGAGACATCTTGACACATACATCATGTAATCATGTTTTTCTTGCTTTAACAGCACAATTTAACTTGAGCCTTCTAAGTACTTTTCAGATCTTTTCAGATTTGTTCAGCTTAAATAAAGCTGGCAAACACAACCTTTGCAGTTTTAGGAAACCCCCATATGATGTATTATAAACCATTATAAACCATTATAACCCCCATTTGTTTAGTTCGTTAAATCTACCATAAACCATCGAATCGGAGTTTCAAGCAGGGTCAATCCCATGGTCCCACGCTGACCGCGCCCAGTTACTTCCGATGGATGTGAGCCGGGTTTGGGCGAAAAAATGCTGGGTGAACGCGGGAGGATGTGCAAAACGGCAGACACCTTCTATATGTGTTATGATTTGTTTGTGGTTGTGGGGTTATAGTAATGGCATCCAACAAAACATGGGGATATATGGAGATTTAATTTCTGCACTGGAATGATTCTTACTCAATGTTCATTGAGACTATCATTGGGCTGACCGAGTGGTCAATGCAAGGTTTGTGGTACCCCCACCATCAATACTTACAGTATATGGTTACATTTGCCCCCAAAAAAATAGCCAACCTGAGTTATAAACTCTGGTTATTAACCATTGGACCATAAACCAAAGTTATTCAGGCCGTATCTATAGGTTTGAAGTCGTTTGTTATTTCACTGGGTAGCACCAGCCATCCTGGCGATTCAGTGTGAACTTTTTCGACCCTTCACTAAGGTGGCTTGTTGGATATGATTCATGGTGGCTCAAGATGATTGACACCAGACAAGTTGGAGGTTCCAATTCACCAGAAAGGCAGTATGACAAATATTATCTAAGAATGTAATATACATATCCCATAGGATCCATGTATGCTATATATGGTAACATTTACCATCAATATACCCCCAATGTTAGCATATATACATATATATATATATACCAGCACCATGGATCCTATGGGTATGATATTTGGGAAACTATAATGACCTCACCAAGCGACGTCACTGGAGTGATGATTAGTAGGGGTAACTATCCCAAAATGTCCTGATTTCAGGTCATTGAATTACTTGAAATTACCAATATATATATAATATAAAACATTTGAATGTTACTAATTCTTGAAAGGTCCACTGTAACCTAACATAGACCGGCCCATAGCTCCTTCTTCCTGCCAATTCCAGACTACCTACCATGTCAGTAGCACCACTCATTGCTATGTTTCCGAAAGTGCCAAGAAGATTCCGAGATAATTATCTCGTAATCATAGAACATGTTCAGGCTAGAAACAGCAACTTCGGAACAAGACAAGGTCACCTGCGGTAAAGATGAATGTTGTTTGTGTTCCCCTGCCCAAAAGGCGACCTGTACAGTACTAAACCCACTGCCGTAAACATTCCAAGTGGGATGATTTGTCCCATCTCTCCCATTTTTACGAACGGTCACTAGGTCATGTGCTATACCACCAACCATGGGGGTTTAGTAAGTGTTATGAAATCTTTTAACACCAACACCTGGGGGGTAAGACCAACTATGGGGAGCAAGTGTTATATACCTTTTAACACCACCTTATGGTTTATTAAATGTTAATTATGTAATATTATATACCTGTTAGTAAGACTTGAAAGTCCAGGTATGAAACCTTTTATATAAGTCTTTTAATGTTGGGTTGACCAACCTTTACCAACATGTCGCCGTACGTTTAAACGTTTCATCTGCCATCCACCGACCGGATTGTTCGCTTTCGGCTCAGTTAACCCCAATGGGAGACCCGTTCCCAAAGCTGATGTTTTCGGAAAAAAAAACTGCAGGAAGCCTCCGGATATTTATCATATGGTATGTTGTGATATTTAAAAACACATTAAACAAACAATTAACACTGAAAGGTGTGCTTTGTCTTCGAAGCAACCAACTGGATGATTTTTCCACGTGTCTCATGCAATATGTTCATCCAAGCATTCTGAAAAGTTGCTTCCAGCGGGTCTCACTTAAGATGCTGGGATTCCCCAGAAGGGGGCCTCAGAATCACGTCACATTCCCTGAATGACAAACTACCACTCATCCACTGGATCAACATGTCAATTAAAGTTAACTTACTTCCGAACCCGTTCAATTCCTTAAAAATCATACGTGTCATGTCCATTGCAAATATCCATTTAGAAGTGTAGATGTCCATTTCCTCAAATCCTTTCCATCCTCAAATCCATCATCAACTGTCATTTTTTTAATGATAAATCATGATACAATCATGATAAATCATGATAAATCATGTGTCATTCAATTGTCATGTCCATTTCCAAATATCCATCCTCTTTGGTTCGCTCCTATGGCTCCGCGCCGCAGAGGGCGTGCAGCTGGTCGACAGGTGACGACGTGACGACTTTTTTGGGGCGTTGAAGCTATTGACATGTCAGATATCCCATAGGATCCATGTATGGTATATATGCTAACATTGGGGGTATATTGATGGTAAATGTTACCATATATAGCATACATGGATCCTATGGGTATTAGTATATTCAGTGAGGGACATTAGTATATTCAGTGAGATTTGTTGCATCTTATTGAGAGTTCATAAATGAATATTATTAAATGAGAATTAGATAGTCTAGTCAGTGGTCTTGCTTTCAAAGATGGAATTTTTCTTCAACGTTTTGTATTTTCTGTATGTGATGATGATCCTTGATTGACTACTATTCTTCAGCGGTAGACCAATGATATACAGTACATATTCGCAGCATGAGGATTTGCAATACCAGTTTGACTTCTTATGATTGTCCAAAAATCGATGCAAGGGTAAAAGACCGTATCACTTTGCTCAAGTTTCTAGTCTTTTTTGTCCCCTGTACATTTGTCTACATATGCATATGAGATTCAAAACCATTTGGTTTCAATTCATCTCAATGGGGGCGTACAGTATGACAAATACATCGAAGCAACCAACGTTGCTAGCTAGGATGATTCCTGCGTTCAGTGCCTGGCCAGTGGACACCGACGTGCTACGTCGCCAGTACTTGTTGATGGTTTTTGATAGATGTTATTATGTGGCTGTCCATCCCGATGACTGGAATCTCCAATGACTTGTGTTCAAGAATCGTGGCTTAACCACCAACCATGTCCAAGAAGATAGACATTGACAAAAATCCAGCAAACTTAGATAGAGATAAATAGAACCAGTTTTCTCTTTTTTGGTGTGACTATCGAATTGTGGAAATTAGGACTTTCGCGGTTTCTTGACCCGTTTCTGTTGCTTTTTTCTGCCTGTTTTGGTGGGCGGGCAGCAAAATCACCATCTTCTGAGCCAACTCTTCACTGTAAATGATCGTTGGCATCGTTGGTAGTTAGTAGGGGAAAATCACCCTCAAATGGCCTTGTTTCTAACAATGTGTATATCTATATTTTTTCAACCAGAATCCCATGTCCCTGTTTTTCGACATACCCCCCTGAAATGGTACCCCACAGATTGAATAGATCCATGGGGGTCGATTTTTTCAGGGGATTTTTTTCACATCTAATGATCAACATATCAACATTATATAAAGTTGTTATATATCAGCATATATCAGCATATATCAGCATATATCCCATTGTTATAAAACCATTATAAAGTTGAAACACCAAAAAAAAGATATGTTGAACTTCGTGAATCATCCGTTTCGTTCCTTTTTTCCGTTCCATCTTTTAGGGGTACCCTCATGGCTTGGAAAGCATCTCCATGAAAATCTTATCCAACCAATGGACTCATTAATTGATGATATATCATATATTATATGATTATATATATATATATATATATATATGTAATATTATAATATTACGGCCAGACGCCTTGTGTTGCCCAGAGATTTACAGGGACGTTCCCGGCATGTTGATGATGATGATGATGATGATGATGATTGAAGATCTTCAATGAATGTAAGAGTTTCACGAGGGTGAAGAATTAAACCCTTTTTGAAGATCTTCAATGAATGGAAGAGTTTAACGGGGGTGGGAGAATTAAACCCTTATTGAAGATCTTCAATGAATGGAAGAGTTTAACGGGGGTGGGAGAATTAAACCCTTATTGA
>Ga0126342_10020723_pt1 | contig 11027 bp, 9 predicted proteins | sample Cyp1metagenome_FD_92528 | JGI IMG/M metagenome (GOLD analysis project Ga0126342, IMG submission 92528) | Coral microbial communities from Lord Howe Island, Old Settlement Bay, Australia - Cyphastrea 1 metagenome | ecosystem: Host-associated > Invertebrates > Cnidaria > Coral ...
TGAATGTTTTGGAGATGCCTCATTTATACATATATGTATGGTTCCCATTGGTTCCCCACTGGGATGTTCTAAGTATAGCTTGGAAATGTTCTAAGTATAGGTTTTGGGTATGTTCTAACTACTCTTTTTGAAATCCATACTTAGAACATCCCCGCTGTGAAGATTTTCAATTTTTTTTCCAAAGTATGTTCTAAGTGCATGTCCGTCGCTATAATGGATATCTTTTGCTGATAATTTCTTACCAGCAATATGTTGCAAGTTATATGATATGATTACCCTCCGGTGTCCTCAAACATTGCTTAGAATATCCACCATTTAGTTCAATGATTTAGTTCGGGGATTTCCCAGCTAGCCGCCATGAGGACACCGGAGGTTATAAGGGTATACTTCGTGTGCCCAGCAATACTGGGGAGCTCACCACACTTCACACTTCCTGTTGCTGGGAAGCCACGACTTTCAACGGGGATGCAACCAGAAAACATGGCGATAGAACCACTCGGGAGGTCTAAGGAACCCCCGTCACGGTGATGGATATGTAGAATTAGTTCCTGTGGATTTTCCCTAGAAAATCGAGCAGCTCAATGTCCTGTTCCATTGGTTCGTTGATTTCGAAGGGTGACCCCATTATGTATTATATATATAATTTGATGATGATGATGATGATGATGATGATGAATGGTATCCGACATCCAAATCCTGATGAATTTTGTTTGGTTAAATCCCAAGCATTACTGGTGAAATCCACAATTTTGCTGATATCGTCCAATTTTTGATTCATGTGTTTGTAATTTCTGGACAAACCTATGATTGATGGTTATATATCCCATTATCCATTTATATCCCATTAGAGCCCCAAACAGATCCCCAACTTTGATGGTTGCCATAATTGTTTGATGGTAAAGCAATCCCATGGAACCAGCGGGATTCGCGGGATTCGCAGGTTGTCGTAGTGAACACCTTTTTGGAGATCAAGGCCGGCTGCGAAAACGGGTCCTGGGCACCCAGGGTTGAATTCCATCCACAAACATTGGTACTAGTATTGTCTGAAAACAGGGTATACTCCCAAAAACAGAATTCTAATAGGGAAGATGAGCATCGACCATTGGATTTTGCTACCGGGTACCCTATTTTCAGACAACCCCACATTGACAAAAAATGGTGCTTTTCAGCGTCCAAGTGGATGGTTCAAGATGGCAAAAGGCTCAAGAATTCACCAAGACATGGCTCATAATCATCCCAAAAGCTATGGAAGTTGAATCATTCAATCACTTGGGGGTTTCTTAGAATGGGAGATCCCCTAAGTCACTGTGAGTTTCAGTACTAAGTCATGGTCTGATGACTTGTTTGATTTATGATTTGGGGTACCCCCATGACTTGTGAAACCTCCATTTGAAGCCGAAAAGTTGGATGAAGAAGCGACCGTCCCTCCAGCATTCCCCCCGCAGGAAAAGAAGCGACCAGCTTTCGGCCGAGCTGGGACCGCTCCAGCTTCAGCCTTCAGCGAGGAAGCTGAAGTCCCTGAAGTGGAGCAGAAACCCATTGAAGAGGACGGTGGGAGCTGGTGATTTATGGCAAATTTATGCCAATTTATGATGATTTGATGGTGATTGATGGTGATTTATGGCCAAAACCATGCCGAAGATCATCCAAATACTGTACCAGTTTTGAGCACGTAGACTTCTAATCGGGGTAGAATAAGGGGTTTTTGATGGGAATAATTGGGATTTCAGAAACTGGGATAGTAAAGAGGGTAAGCTGGGGATATTTAGGGATCAGACAGCGACCATGCGGATGCACGAGGATATCACCCAGCAATCATGGTGAAATATGAAGCAAGCATAATGAGGATAGTGCTCATATGGAAGATCTTGGGATGGGTCAAACCATTACTGTATGGTACCTGTCATGTGCACACCCATGCAGTTGGTTGTTTCTGGCTGTAAACCATCCATTTTTTGGGGTTTACATTCCCTCTGGCAGGCCAAACAGGCAACGAAAAATCCCCCAGTGATGGAGAACGGGACTTTTTGCCATTGGATTACCTGAAGCCGATATCGACCTCTAACAACACAAATGATGGTCGCTGTTGGGTTGACCTAAATTTCGATTTTGGATTTATGACAGTATCTGGATTTGGGATGGATGGGTCACAAGTTGAGACCCAGGTGCATGCAGATTTTCGGTAATGTTTGGTGTCTTAAGATTTTTAAATCCAGTGAACTTAGATGATTTTGGCGGTTCTCAGGAGGTATCATGACTGTTGGGTGGGGGATACTAACATGACCAAGTTTGGTTTGCCGGGAAGCGGCCCAGAATCCATGGCATTTCTTTGGGGAGGCTGCGGGCCATTTTGTGACCTGCTGACCTCGTCAGGAGAACGAGGTCAAGAGGGCCCCAGCTCCAAACAAGAGCCTTCGAAAGAGACCCAGCATCTTGGCTGCGGATGTTCACAAAAGGACGCTCCTAATCATCCTAATCCCATCGCCGAGAATTTAGATGCACTCAAATATCCAAATGTTTGGGACGCCAAGTTTTTTGAATAGATCCAGTACATTCCACTGGGGTTTTCTGAATGGGGGGCATTTGATCTTCGGGTGATGAGTCAATTTTGACACCGATGGTTGCAAAATGTTGCAACAATCGGGGTCCCCAAGAATTCAAGAATCACCTACTTTCAGCTCCACAGCATATGCACCAGCCGCCTGCACTGCCGCGCAACACGCTTGTGCTGAGGCTTAGAACGTTACAACACGCCCGACCTATGGGAGCAGCAGCAAATTCTCCAAGAAGTCTGGGAGACCAGCCAGGTGTGGGACCGTTGCGATCGGTTGTGGAAATGGCTCATGAAGGGCTGACCAGGCTGAAGGGCTGGCAGTGGAAATCCACCATTGAATCCGCTAAGAAACCATTCCCAACTAACCCCCTATAATAGCTAACTTTACTCTCCACTAAATTACCATAGATATGGGAAATTGACCATTTGTAGATCATTTTCCGTGGGTTTACAGATTCTCAGGCCCCATAAACCCCTATTTTGATGATTCCCTATAAATTGGCTGGTTAAAACGGTTCGTTCACCACTGGGTCATAGCAGGCGGCGGGAGCCACGGCTCCCGCACTTCCAAGAATGGACGAGGAAACCACAGAGCAGCAGTCTCTGCTGGTCGCGTGGTCGCGCTTGCGCGGGTCTGCTGAGCAGGGCTGGCACCCATCCCACAAGTAAATCCGAAGATGAAGAATGTCAGCCACAATGCCTTATAGATTTTTAACGGGCTTTTCCAATTTGGAGGTGTGTCATTTAGGACATTTTTGCACAGGCAGTCTTTAGAGGTCGCTTGGGTCTGCCCATATTGGTTTGTTTGAAGGATTTTGAAGGGCTTTGACGGATGACAGGCATATTCTTATAGCCCCCTACAAACTCTCCATTGATGTGAGTATATGTAGACTAGACGTTTCAGTAACCAATGTCATTTCCTTCCCATGACTTAGTGCCTGACTCGGATTTCCTGCCCATCACCGTCGAGCACCATATTACCATATCATATTTCATCATATTTCCATACGATTGGTGATGATTGGTGGGGCTGATTCATCGATTTTCATCAATGGAGCTGGAAATATGCAAACATCACAGGCATTTGTTGCCTTCTCATTCCCAAAACTAGTGGCCATCAGAAAGCGGCAACATACGCTGAAACCCTTGATGAGGGGATGGAGATTTGTTGATTTTTCCTTTGTGATTGACCTGTGGAACATGCTGACTTTTCATGACTTTCCATTGCCAAAGTATCCATATCCATGTTGGGTGGGAAAATGTCTCCTTCTTGCTTGCTGGTCATCCCAACTTTTTGCAACCAAGCTGGGTAGGCGTCACAGGTATTGACCCACAAAAAATGCATGATGTAATAGAAGAAATGACAACAATTGTAGGTCCAACCAGGCACCCCAAAAGTTTGACTCATTCCAAGATCTCCCATATTCCATATTTGTAAATTTCCCCGTTCTTCTCGAGATCCCCGCGATTGCTGGGTTCCTCCTTTCGCCCTGGACCCCCCGCTATTGGCCTATCCAGATACTCAATGCCTCTGTGTCTGCAAATACTCATATGTAGATAAGGACACATACACACATCATATAATATATATAATATATTTAAGGGCTGCCGCCCCTGCCGCCAACCCCGGAAAAAAGGGGAAAGAGGAAAGGGCACGAGCAACATTTTCTAGATATAACTGTAGAATTCTTGATAAATTATGTATGATATGGAGATGGATATAAATGATATGGATATGGTTATGATATGGTGATTTATGGACGTATTGTAGGATCAGTAGGATTATCTGCAGCCAATGTTGTAAACAAGATGATGAATTATGATCATCACCTGCAAATTATGACCTGAATTTGTAATATTTAATCTAGTATATTCTGATACTGAGATGCTGGATCCGAATTTGCGGTGTATCACTGATTTGGCTTCTTTTCTTAACGGAAAAGGAACACACGAAAATAGAAAATGTTGGCTCCCCAGGACATCTACATTAGGGAAGGATTGACCGCCCAAATGTGAAGGTAGTTAACCTTGACAGATACACATACGTATATTTATGCCGAGACCAAAAATTATGCGCCAAACTTGGTCAGCAAAAAATGACATGAGACCTGACACAATTACTTCTCCTGACCCTTCGGCCAGGCTTCATCTAGATCCCTAGGACTCCTTGAAGTGTATGTGGATAGAAAAGTGTTTTGAAAACTTGCGCCATGGAGTGCTGCATCTCCCCAGTTGTTTTTCCACCTGGAGAAAATAATGGAAAAGGAGCTCGAAGATGACGTTCTCGCTCACATCAGAGCTTGCTTTTTGCCAGAAGTGTGGCCATCGTGACAGAAGTAGAACTGATCTTTGGTATGTAGCCACAATAAGATGGTTGTGCTCAAAACTCGCAGTAGGGCATTGGGCATGAAAGATTGGTTGTGATTTGTTATCAAATGCTGGTGATCATCGAAGAATCCGTTTGAAACTGTGTAATGCCCAGGTCTGAAGAAATTGGGATAAGCTATAGATACAATGTGGCCCCCGGTCACCAATACAATTGTAGGTATATAGTCTATACACAATAAATAGACTATAGTTTCATTTTTAATTTTAGTCAACTTACAAACGTATGTAATTTTTTTGGTGGCCACCGTCAAGGGCTTTTAGGGTAAAGTAAAGCAACCGATGAACGTAAGTACAGTTGAAAAGTTCACCACCTTCAGGGTAATAGACCAATCACCGCAGCACTCGCTAGCAGAAATGAGGATTTTCACGACCACCTTCACAACCATCACGGCGAAGTTTGTCTTCACTTGGAAATCCCCCGACTTCCAAGGTTTGAGTATGTTTTAGCATCATGTCACGTATGGAAAAATACCATTTTGGGGTGACTGTCATTTGCAGACTTCGTTTCATAGAGTTTATGTTACTTGCAATTCCAGAAGCTATACGAAAGCCCATTCATACGACCCAAATTACATACATATACGATTATATAGAGGAATATTCCATTGATCCCAGAAGTTTGTTTATCTTGCTGGTGGCGCAGGAACTCTGCAGTTAAATCATGGCCACGGTGGTCTGGTTGATAATGTCGGTGGTAAGTAATGTGGCATGATGGGCATGCAATGCGCTGATGTGGGCTTAAAGACGGTGAATGCGTGTGTCGAACATGCTACCTCATGATCACGTTGCATGATTTTGCAACTCATGCAATCTTGCAAGAATAAGCATCTGAAATAGACTTGGTGACTGCGAAGTCTGTAAGAACAAAGTGTGAACATCTAAGAGTGACGGGGATCCAGCCATAGAACATCATTTGCTTTTAGGGTTAAATTACGTAGCCGGAATAGCATCGAACTATGCAGACATGTTTGGTTACGATTAAAAAGTTACGTACACACCCAACAGAACACAACATGCCACCTCGACGTGATGGAACGCTTCCGGTCGGGCGAGTAGAGGCACGGTCGAGGTCACCACGGTCAAAGTCGCCAGTGGCAGAGGAGAAGAAGACAAGACATCGCGGAAACGGCCAAGCAAGGTGCGAAGGGCGCAATTGCATAATGCAGAAAAGATTTGGAAGTGGAATTTGAGAAGGATCAAGGTGAGGAATCAGCCGATATGAGGTCTCTTCAGAGGCAACTTGAAGATTGGAGCTTGTCCCAATTGTATATGAGTTTGGCATTTCTCGTTCAAGTTGTTCATCGTATTTTGTCAATTTGGGAACGGTTTGGTTGCGGTCTGATAGGAGGCAACCCGATGTGGGAAAGCTTCGGATGAAACTTTGATCAGCCAGGATGTGGAGAAGAAGTGTTTTCGCTTGCAGTCCTTCTCCACTGCTGCAGCGGGGAAGGTTGCTGCAGCGAGTTTGGGGCGCCGGTAAGTATTGGAGTGGCTATGGCTGCCGCCTGCTGCCGTTCAACAGAGGAATACGCGAAGAAGACGTTTCCTGGTGTGCAAATGGGGCCAGGGACACCGGTAGGTGCGACTTTTTGTGCTATTTCGTCTGCTGCCGCTGCCACTACTGCTGAAAGACTCGCTGGTTTTACCGCTGCGACTTTCGCTGGTACTACCGCTGCTACCACCGCTGCCTCCTGCTGCTCTTGTTGTTGCTACTTGTAGTCATCTCTTTCTCAGACTGCCACTGCGGTTGCTTCTGCTGTTCTTGCCGCTGCTGGTGTAGAGTCACTTGCGCCGCATTGTAAAATTCCGTGTTCATGTTTAGTATTGTGCTCCTTGAACGGAGCTGTGGTGTAAACACAAGCATGGCGGGTGTAACTCAACGGACGCATTGTTTACCAATATTGCTGTTGTAAGGATGGCGGAAGCGCATCTTCAACGACTATCTCCACACTTGACATCACTTTATATTTTGTAGACGATGGAGGGTTTCCTTCATTTCGATCGATATGGACGATGCAGAAATATACGAAACGATTTGCTGTGGAAGGATTTGCACGGACCCACAGGTACGTAAGCATTTAGCTTATCAGAAAGGGGGAGATGCAGAGAGTGACAGGCAACGTAGACATTGTAATGCCTTTTCTTCATCCTCAGTGTGTGTTTTGCGTAGTCGTTTCTTGCCATCCGTGGAAAGATCGCGTAAGCGCTGCGTATGCAAAAGGTGCTTTTGTCAGTAGTTGCCTATGCTGCCCAAATCCAAACTCTTCGCCAATCTTGGGCATGAGGGCAAGGAATTTTGACACAGACCGTGTGCGACACGCTTGAACAGCACTGTCTTGCTCTAGATGAAGCCCACTTCAAGCCGGAGATGTGACTGAATATACCAGAAAGTTTGCAAGCCAAAAGGCAAACAAGAGTTCGTGCATGTCTTTCCCCAAACGTTCTTTGCAAGAGAGGCTCTCCAGGTATGCCTGTGCTTTTAGCAAGGACGCTGTCAAAAAGATGTCGTCAGCTGCGTGCTGTGCGAACGGCTGCTGGTGGTACTTCTTCATCATCTCCTTCCTCTTCTTCCACGTCTTCAGCGTCCACTGCTCGATTTTGCCTTAGAAAAGGTGGTGTGGGAAGCTGAAACTGTGGTGAGATGCTAGAATTTGTCAGCGTCAGGTGTGCGTAAGGGAAAATAACGCGTGTGAGGAAAACGTGTGTGGCAGAAGCAAAACGTAATTCATTTGCTTCCTATGCTTTTGGCAGTGGTGCGGGGCGGGTGGTGCGTGGGCATGAGCATGCTATGAGTAGAGAGCCGTGTATATCGCCCCGCGGAGAGGAATCGAGTCGGATTCAGAGAGGGCTGGCATGGTTGACACCAATTGTGGCGCAGCTGCTTGAGGACCGTGGCAGTAACCTGCAGTGGCTGGAAGCACATCTTGGCAGCGGCCTGTTGCGTGGCTGCAGTGGGCGCCCAAGGAAATTTCTTCCGTGGCATTGTGGAAAAAGGAGAAACAGTTGCCAAATGTGTGCTGCTGCTGCTGACAGAAGTGTGCCAAAAGCACCTCCCGGCGCCAAAACAGCTGCTGCTGCGCCTGCTGCTGCTGCTGCTGCCGCGCCAAGAGCCCTGTATTTGCTGCTGTTGCTCCTCCTGCCGCTGGTAGTAAAACAGCTCCGAAAAAATCACCACCCGGCAGGGAAACACCATGCCTCTGAAGGACGAGCTAGTTCCAAAACCGCGCCAAAAAACTCCCTAACGTGTCGTCTGAAATCCTAGAAAAACAGCATTTTTCGATAGATTCTGTTGCCTGCGGCTGCTAGCAGTAAAACAGCTTCGAAAAAATCACTTCCGGCAGGGAAACACCATGCCTCTGAAGGACGAGCTAGTTCCAAAACCACGCCAAAAAACTCCCTAACGTGGTCTGAAATCCTAGACAAACAGCATTTTTCGCTAGATTCTGTTGCCTGCGGCTGCTGGCAGTAAAACAGCTTCGAAAAAATCACTTCCCGGCAGGGAAACACCATGCCTCTGAAGGACGAGCTAGTTCCAAAACCACGCCCAAAAACTGCCTAATGTAACTTCTGAAAAAGATGAGTTTAGCTCCTTTTTCCTCTTGCTGCTGCTGCTCCTGCTCCTGCTACCTCTTCCGTTCAAAAGGCAGCTCCCGGATGGGAAAACACCATGGCAGTAAAGGACGGAAAAGCATCAAAATTGCGCCCAAAAACTACCTAATGTAACTTCTGAAACCCGTAGAGAAAGATGAGTTTAGCTACTTTTTCCTCCTGCTGCTGCTGCTGCTGCTCTTGCTCCTGCTACTCCTTCTTTTCAAAAGGCAGCTCCCGGATGGGAAACACCATGGCAGTGAAGGACGCAAAAAGCAGCAAAATTGCGCACAAAAACTGCCTAATGTAACTTCTGAAACCAATAGAAAAAGATGAGTTTAGCTACTTTTTCCTCCTGCTGCTGCTGCTGCTGCTCCTGCCCCTGCTACCCCTTCTGTTCAAAAGGCAGCTCCCGGATGAGAAAGCAGCATGGCAGTGAAGGACGGAAAAGCAGCAAAATTGCGCCCAAAAACTGCTTCATGCAACTTCTGAAACCCATAGAGAAAGATGAGTTTAGCTACGTCTGAAACCCATAGAAAAAGATGAGTTTAGCTACTTTTTCCTCCTGCTGCTGCTGCTCCTGCCCCTGCTACCCCTTCTGTTCAAAAGGCAGCTCCCGGATGGGAAAACAGCATGGCAGTGAAGGACGGAAAAACAGCAAAATTGCGCCGAAAAACTGCCTAATGTAACTTCTGAAACGCATAGAGAAAGATGAGTTTAGCTACTTCTGAATGAGTTTAGCTACGTCTGAAACCCATAGAAAAAGATGAGTTTAGCTACTTTTTCCTCCTGCTGCTGCTGCTACTCGTGCTGTCGTCGTCGTTGTCGTAGTAGTAGTCGTAGTAGTCGTAGTAGTCGTCGTAGTAGTAGTAGTAGTGGTCTTCTTCCCTTACGCGCTCCCCCTTGCGTCGGCCGGGGTCGGCGGATATGTATGTATACTGCTTATATAATATACACACATGATGTATGCATGACTACGTGACTACGCAAGTATGAACACATCTCTATGTATCTATATAAATCCAGGTCTTAGATATCCATTATAAATTTCCACTAATAATCCACCAATAGGCCATTAATAATTCCATTAATAATCCATACATTCTCCATGAATTTACATATTTACCAATTTCCATTAATTATCCAATTATCCCTTTACTTTCCTTTGGGTCTGGGATGACCCTCATCGCTGAGGCCGTCCAGGAACCGCCGGTAATTAACTTCACTCCGGCGGTCACTCCGCCGGCGGTCACTCCGCCGGCGGTCACTCCGCCGGCCCCACAGATGCCTCAAACATCACAGGTGCCGAGGGGTGATGAGGGGTGAAGCCTTCAACCATGAAAGCCATGGATTTTTGATGTGGTAAAGCCATAAATAGCCATCAATTTTAACCATAAATGGGAGGTGTTTGGACCATCCCCACATGGGTGATATGAAAAACCCATGATTTTGAAATTTTGAACATTGCTCATGTAAGGGGGAAACAAACATTCCAAAGATGGGATAGGTAGTTCAGTTTGTTTATGACTTATTTAGTGGCATCTCTGCGTTGACGGCTCCGCCAATGCCCAGATGCCTTCTAAAACCTGCCAATGGATGTGATTTGTTTCCAGTGCCAATTTCTTTTAAGGTCATGGGGAATGGATCGAAGTGACTATATTCAATATAGAGTGGGCTGGTTTCTATTTCTCGGGAACCTACGGTTTTCAAGCGTCACACTATGGTGACTATTGTGACTATGGCTCAAACATAGGGTGCTGATGGACCCGCAAAGCTCTGGTCATTCCCAGAATGTTTCTGAGACAATTCCCATGCATGAAAGTGAAAAAACACGTGAAAATACCACACCATTTTGTTGCCTTGGAGAAAATTATGATCTTTACCCCCCCGGTCCTTTAATTTTGATATATTTTTTTTCAGGACGTTTTCCTTGTGACAGTGACAGGTGGCGATGCTCTTGGTAGCTCCAATGGTCTGTCAGCCGATGCACGTGACGCCTGTGGGTTCTCCTTGCGCGCCCAGCCGACAGCTCCAGGCTCGATGTTCGCGAACTAAAGCTCCAGTTCGGGAACGTTTCCAGCTAGCTATGTTTCATTGCCGGAGTATAGAATTATGTACATCATATATATATATGTAATTATATGTATATGTATATGTAAATGTATGTGTATGTGTATGTGTATGTGTACAATATATATAATTATGTATTGTTATGTATAATTATATATAACTATATATAATTATATATATAATTATATATATAATCATATATATATAATTTTATATATAATTATATATATAATCATATATATATAATTTTATATATAATTATATATATAATCATATATATAATTTTATATATAATTTTATATATACAAGGAGGGCCCTCAATGAAGAGGGCTGAAATCAGCGTCCGTTAGCGACCCCAAATTCAGACCTTTTGCACACACAGCACGAGGCCCCACGTATAGGGTCAAAGCAGCGACTCCCCCCAGCA
>Ga0126342_10020724_pt1 | contig 11026 bp, 18 predicted proteins | sample Cyp1metagenome_FD_92528 | JGI IMG/M metagenome (GOLD analysis project Ga0126342, IMG submission 92528) | Coral microbial communities from Lord Howe Island, Old Settlement Bay, Australia - Cyphastrea 1 metagenome | ecosystem: Host-associated > Invertebrates > Cnidaria > Coral ...
CATGCATGCATGTATGTATGTATGTAGATACGTAGTGTTGGCCGTGCCCGGGATGTGACGGGCATGCAACTTCTCCAAGCCCGCCGCTTCGACTGCAATGGAGGTTCCGCGCCCAGAAAGTTCAGAGCCGGGTCGGAGCTTGCAAGGCGCTGTCAGGCTGCCCGACTCCACCACCAACGTCACCTGACAACTCTGCAGCTCCCGCTCCCAGAGTCGGATCGCTGTCAGCACTGCCAGGGTCTCGACAATGCTCCAGGGTAAATCCCAATTCCTCTGCATCCCTGAGTAGAATCGCACCCAAGCCCGTCGGGCTGGCGTCTGTGATGATCGTCGCCTTCGGGTACTTGCCAATGTCCATGCGCAGTTTCCTCGATGGCTTGTTCATGGCCGTCTCCAAGTACGTGACTAGCCACTTGCGGGCTTGTTCCAATTGATTCCGGTTGAAGAAGTTGTCTTTCGACCTGGTGTCCCGTCGGGCGGACCTCCTCCGGTCTTCTGCGCCGCTCTGGATGTCTGCCACCCTGGTGTGCATCACCTTGTAGAAGACTGTGACCACCCACCTGGTGCGTGGCAGTAGCCCCGCCATCCATGAGGTCTTCCCTGCCACTTGGCGTAGATCACGAAGTGGTGCCAGGCCCTTGCCTTCCCATGCTTTGAGCTTCTCAATCAGTTCCTTCGTGTATTTCTCGGGGAGAAACAAGATCAGGTTGCCGTCCACCAGTGCAAACCTCACCCCAATCCTTGTACCTGCGGTCCTCTCTCTCCTTTGCTGAGCGCTGTCTTGAGCCCGAGGGCGGCCGCTGTGGTCAAGTATCCACAGCGCGTCATGCAGGTACGTCTGGTGCTGTGCTTCGTGGCCCCTGAAAAACGATTGGGCCATGCGCGACCACAAAGCCGCCACCCTCGACCATAGTTAGCGGGGCTGTCTTGTACCCGAATAGGAGCGCTGCGAAGAGGTAGAACTCGCCTTCGTCCAGGCTTGGGGCTGAGGTGTGTGGGTGTTCCAGCTCTCTGCCGTACGAAGAACCCGAGCCGTAGGGCTGTCGCTTGTCGTAGACATCCTTCATCATGTCGATGGCGTCCCTGGGTCGTGGCAGGACCAGCTTCTCGGGTAAAAACACCTTGCCGTTCCCGTGGGAGCGCTTGAGATCGATACCCGTCTCTTCACCTCTCCGTTGGGCTTGTTCTTCACGATCAGGCCCAGGCGCGAGGCGGTGCCGTGAGCCATCTTGGCTTCAGCTTCCTCCACTGGGATGACCTTCATGTAGCCCAGCTCTTTGTACCTCTCCAGCTTGATGCGTGACTGAGCTGTAGTTCGCCGCCTCCGCCATGTTGGCCCACGGTTCTACCATTTCACTTGGCCCCTTGCATTCATCTTGCTGATATTTATATATATATATATTTGTTTTTTCGGGTGGCCTGAGATTTTTTTTTGAGGCTAAGCTATTTGAGAATCTCGTTTGCTTCAACACTGACTGATTTGGAATACCCTTTGCAACCCTAACTTGTGACATCTAAGGCATGTACGGAACATGTTGTTTGTTTCCCTTGTCCTTTCCTTTTCAAAATTCATACATATTCGTACATTTTTTCCCTTTCTATTGGCTCTTTCAATTTTTCTCGTCGGGGCAGCTGAAGAGGTATTTGAAATTATTGCTGGTTTATTTATCCCCGTTGGGTGTGCCACAGAGGGGCAGCACAAAGGTTTTCAGCCAAAAACCTGGTTGAAAACTTATAGGGCCAACATATTTATTTTGGCCAAAATGAAAACCTATGGGGTTGACATGTCACATCTTGGTGATGTTTGCACAACATTAAAAAAAAAACGCCAAAATATAAACCTTATGAGCTGACATAGGGTAAAGTCCAATCACGTTTTTTTTTTTAAATGAAACCCTTGTAGGCCAAGATAGCCTAACAACATATGTCCCCAAAAAAACAAAAAATGAAACCCTTGAGGGGTGAGATACTTAAGGAATGATCAAATGCCTTTTGATGGGGTTGTGGTTTCAGGTGAAACCCTCTGGTCTAGGCAAAATGTTGGTTCAAAGGAATTCATCTTATGTCATGTAGGATCCTTAAACATACATGTAATTCCTGAGTATCCGAAGCAGCTGTCCTTTTTGCCCCTCAACGATGATCTCGGCTCACTGTCTTTGTTCATTGTTCACAGGATGGAAACATCAAAAACTCAAGATACAAGTTTGTAGTATTAATATAAAATCATCCCAGAAGCATGAGATACTATGAACCCTAGCACCAAGGAATCCAACCGCGAGAGTCCTACCATTGGAAAGGCCTACAGTCCTAAGTGCTAAGATTTGCAAGATCAAAATGATCAATTCGGCTCCACCACTGGATGCTTTGGCCCCTTGCTCGACAGTGCCAACTGTGCCGAGTGGAATCTCATGAACCACTCTGAGGAATTCCTGGGCTCGCATCTTTGATCCATGCAGGGTCTCGTAAGCCAATCACCCACATGTAACATAGGATATGTGGATTTGCAATTAATGGAAAGATGCGTTTAGCAATTCGGTAGGATACATTAGAGAATACATTTAGCCTCTGTGCCCCATCCTCTAAGATCTCACTACATGAAGTAAGTAAACAAAAAATGTTTGAGAAAAAACCGGCCGAGCTTCTTGTCGATCTTGGCGCATTTTCACAAAGTGCGCGTGCACAACACTTCCGTACTTCTCTTTGTTCCTCACCCCCTTGTGCACTGCTGAAAAAAAGGCCGGAGCACGTTCGACCAACTCTGACCAAAGCAATCCAGTGTAGGTGACATTGGTCTTTGGATCTTTTATTCGTACGTGGCCACTCTCTGTAACAATTGGTTTCGCATTCGGCTGGGACGAGTGAAACTCCATCAGCTTCTGAAACTCCTGGCACAGGGATAGATCGGGATTAAATCCCTAGGCCTGAGCTCTGAATGTGTTTGTGTGTGTGTGTGACCTGGTGTAGAAACACACCTCGATGGCTCCTGACGGATCAACTGATCACCACGGCTGTGGCGAGAGAAGTTCTGAGGAATGGCCTCAGCATGGGCAGAGGTTTTGGGTCATGGACCTTGGGCCTTTGGATTTAAGCCATTTTTTTGATTTGGCTCTGGAAATCCAGATCATATTGTGGCATCCAAAAAAACATCCAAACATACCTCTGGGTTAAGAATGTTGATAATGTTATATAATGATATCACAATGGAAGCTAAAAACTTTGAGGGCTGAGGTTCCAATGGATCAACAAGTTGGCAAAGAACCCTTTGGACTCATCTCGATGGCCTGACAGACCTAAAACCTGAGGTTTTCAGCCCTTCCAGCGGCCCAGGATAGATTAGAACGCCAAAACCCATGGCTTAAAATGAAAACCTACGGAGTGAGGTTTAAATAAACCAAATCTGGGGTAGATCTGGGGAACCTGAAGAACATATTGATAAATGCTATATTGATAAACAACACACCCACTCTGACAAACCCAGAGATCAGGAACCGAACCTGGATCTCTGCTTTTGCAACCGCCGCCGGTTTCTCCTTGTATGCCACCAGGGTCTTTTGTTTGGGAGCCGATGCCTTCCTTGGCTAAGAGGCCAAACCAAAAACCAAAACCAACGCCAAAAAAGCTTCCAACATTGTGCCAGACTGGTGCGTTAAGAATTTGAATGTCAATATATGAATATAATATATATATATATATATAATAAACTTCTGGTCTGCATCTTAGACAGACAACCTTCAATATATACATCATATATACATCCAGCATCCTCAGATATCTAAGACTTTAAGATTCCATTCCACGCGCTTACCTTGTTACTACACCAAGTTGCGAGCACATGTGTGTGGATTCGAGCTTGACGAGCTCGGCTTTGGCATCTTGCAGGGCTTGTCTGACTTGGACACCTGCTGATCCTGATCTGCATCACTGTTGTCATCATCCAAAACGACCACACCTGCAACAGGCCGAAGTTTCCGCTTGCGTTGGTTCAGCCGAAAGCTTGGAAGATGCCATTGTGTCCACCCACGGGCTTTCTAAATGACCTGAAGTTCCTTTTCACCCAGCACCACCTGCAACCCATCAATGCCTGCCTTTGTGTCTTCCACCTCAAAGACCAGACCCAGGCGATGTATGGGGCAAACTGATGTCGTCGAAGTTGCATTGGCCAGGAAGGTGCCTTCCTTGGTGTTAGGGACTGGTGTAAGCTCAGAAACACGAAAGTAGCGCACTGCGTCACTTGGAATGGGCAATGCCGTTGGCCTACATCCAGCTTTCGCCGTAGAGCGCCATACAGTAAGAACGACGCCAAGGCGCCACTCTTGCTTCTTGGCGGGGGCAAACAGGACTGCCATCCCAGATGCCAAGTCACCACATTCATCTGGCTTGTCAACTGCTTTGCGAAGTGAAGCTGAAAGCATTCTCCAAGCCTGCCAAGAAACAAACACACCAGAGGGATCCATGGGGGCTAAAAACTTTGAGGGCTGAGGTTCCAATGGATCAACAAGTTGGCAAAGAACCCTTTGGACTCATCTCGATGGCCTGACAGACCTAAAACCTAAGGTTTTCAGCCCTTCCAGCGGCCCAGGATACATGAGAAAAATTGCCAAAAGAGAATCGCACGATGCAGAGAATTCAGGTCCAATTTCTGGAATTCACCTTGCCCAAAATCAAGATTTTGGTTGCCAAAGAACTGACATTGCAGGGCAGAAAAATGATTGAACTGAAAACCTACGGAGTGAGGTCCAAAAATGGTCCCAATAAATGTAGTAAATGATGAAATCTGAGGAACTTCATGAACATACCGTACCATTATCCAAAACCACGAAGAAGTCAAACCTCAGGTTTTCAACGGTATTTGTATTGCCAAACACACTGGCTTGGCCTGTGCCCGTGACGTCCTTTTCGATGAAACTCCGCAGATCTGCCGAATGAGGGAGGCTTCGTGTTCAGACTGCTGATGCCAATTGAGCTTCTTGCCAGTCCCAACCTCTCGAAATCGGCGTGGTCTGGGCAAGGCATGCAAATCAGAAGGGACACGGAGATTGACCAACAACCTGGGCTTTCTCAAAGAGCCTGGACAACGTTACCATTTCGGTCAAGCCAGATTCATCAGAAGGGCCACAGACTTCGGCCCAAGACGCCTCATCAAGAGGTTTGGGAGGCAATCCTCTACAGCCAAGGCGCTGGCTGGCAATCTCATCGGCCTCAATCGCAGACAATGGACCTGGGTTCTCAGCAATGGTGTCCCACTCCAATTGATCTGCCTGTTGTCGTGCCTGAAGCGCAGTGAGAAGGTCAAAGCACTCTGCATCTGCTCCTGTCAGGTCGTCTCTGTTGATGGGGCCCTCTGGAGCATCTATGACGAACTCATCGTCAATATCAGAAGCATCACTGGGAGCTTCTTCTGGCGTGCCCTCAAGGACAGGAGCAAACTGTCCTGCAGGATCGCCACCACACTTCACCACATACGCATTCAGCAAAGAGTTGGAAGTGTGCCTGAGACCAGGGACTACAGTAAGATAAAATCCACAGGACAAGGCAAGGTCTGGAAAGCTTCAAACCATGATGAAACCTTGAAGTGTGGACCTTGAGCCTTTGGATTCCTTTGGAAAAAATGTTTCCGAAATCTGGATTTCTTGATTTGGATATCGATGGTTTCAATCCACACGATACAGGATATACAGGGTATTCCGGTTGAACAAAACTAAAAATAGAACGCTTTTGAGTGCCCAAACATGATTGAAATGAAAACCTACAGAGATTACAGAGTAAGGTCCAAATAAACCAATTCTGAGGTAGGCCTGGGGAACCTCATTAACAGATCATTATCGAAGAACTCAGACCCCAGGTTTTCAAAACATACCAATTGATCCAATTGCAAAACTCAATCCAAGAAACTCAGAGCATGCTGCCATCAGCCTCAATGCACTGTTCAGTGCTCTCTCTGAGCATGCGATGAAAGTTTCATCAGACAAGGGCTTCTCAACCCTTTTTGGGAGGTTCTCCTGCAGTGTCGGTGACTGATGTTGCATTTTCAGCAAAGTCTGGTACGACTTTTTTGCTGATGCATGTAAATAGTCCCGTGTTCGGAGCTGGCTGTTCGCGAATTGACCACGAAGATGGCCAAAGTGCTGTTCCAACTTGAGCTCGGTCGAACTCCATGGCGCATAGGGCCCATTGACTGAAGTGCACAGCAGGCGCAAAGCTCTTGGAGGTTTCGCTGGGTCTGTTTTGCAATCCAGAACAGATCTTTGGAGACACCGTGATCTTTGCTGCGCTGCTCTGCCACCAGTGCACACAAGTCCAGCAAGACAAAGCCAGTCAGTGCATTTTCGAGACGCTGCTCCAAATTCAGATTGGGGTTCATGACTGCTGCCAAACACATAGCCTCTCTGAGATTGACAAGCAAAAAGCCAGTGAGGCTCCACGGGACTCTTCCCTCGTCCATGTCATCTGTGAGAAAGTAGCCTCATTCAATGTTGGTTTTCAACATATCTCAGCTGATTAAGTGATTGGCAGGCTAAAAACCTAAGGTGCGAGTTCTTTGATATTTGAACTAAAATCCTGAGGTGTGAGATCTTTGGTAATTATCTGAGCTAAAATCCTGAAGTGTGAGATCTTTGATGGTGATATCTGAGAATCCTGATATAGATATATTACCTGCGGATTGCCAAGTAGCCATTCAGGAAAGTCGCCGCCTCCCTGTCTGATTGCCCATCGTATCCCACAAAGGCCCACGGAGGCATGTGCAAATCCAATGCGGCAACTGGGTCTGCAAAGCACCGCCCAAAGTACACAGTGCGCGCAGGACTTCGCAGTTGACCACATACGTTTTTCTGTATGTGTGCTGGGCCATTCAGCAAAAACCTATGCGAAGTCTTGGAAATGTCCCTGTTCAAAAAAAAACAGAGATCATCATAAACCACAAACTTCAAATTTTCAGCTTGAATTATTTGAATTAGAAACCGGCCCATGGATCTCAACCTACAATGAAATCACATAATTACCTCACTTCTAGTGATCACCTGGCAGCCGGGGGAAAAAAGTAAACATGCTGACTGTGTTCAAAAAATTCAAGACGCAGTGTCTCTCCAGCAACTTGAGGCTTCCGGAACGGAAATCGTGGCAACGCAGAGGTTGGCAAATCCACGTAGGAAAGGCGTTTCCAGAATGGAAGAGCCTGAACTTCTTGAGCAGATAGGCCTGCTGGAGTGCCAAGGAGTAGGCTCTTGATAAGACCGTGGTTGGTCGCATTGTCACACACGATGGTCTTGACATTGGTGGCTCTTTCCAGGGTCTCACCAACAAGCAGTGCCATCTGTTTGCTGTCACAGGAGTACTCCATTGGGACACAACTCAATGACAATCTTGGCTGGCTTTTCAAAAGCGGGTTCCAACCAAGAAACTCGCACATCTCATGTGCATAGTTGAGAGATGCAGCGTCCCAACCGGAATTCTTCATATTCTTGCCATTCTGGTCCTCAGATTGACCTGGCTCCTGAAGTTTTCAGCCAATGCACATCGATAAAAACCAACAGGATAAGGTCTGGAATCTGGAAAGCCTCAATGACCTCAACATCTTTGGGACATTCAAACCATGATGAAACCTTGGCGTGTGGACCTTGAGCCTTTGGATTTCAACCTTTGGAAAAAATGTTTCCGAAATCTGGATTTCTTGATTTGGATGTCGATGGTTTCAATCCACACGATGCAGGATATACAGGATATTCCGGTTGAACAAAACCAAAAATAGAACGCTTTTGAGTGCCCAAACATGATTGAAATGAAAACCTACAGAGATTACAGAGTAAGGTCCAAATAAACCAATTCTGAGGAATGCCTGGGGAATCTCATTAACATATCATTATCGAAGACCTCAGACCTCAGGTTTTCAAAACATACCAGTTTCATGGCTGTCCTTGGGGATCGTGGTCTCCATCAGGTTGCGCAAGCACTTCCATAGCAAGACTTGTTCCAACATAGCCACGTCCACGGCGAAGTTGGACCAAATCTATGCCCTGAAGAATGTATGTTTTGTCAAAAGCTAGGACCAAGTGGCAAGTGCTTGGGCACAAAGGCAAATCTTCATCATCATCACCTTCAAGCTTCTTGGAGGAAGTGGGTGTCCGCAACGAAGATCCGATGAAATGAGAGTTCTGCTTGATAATGTCTGGGGAATCCACAGCCAGGAAAGGTTCTGGTAGTCCAAATTGGAACAAGTTGCTGAGAGGAAGTTTTGGGGCTGCAAAAGATAACCCAAAAGTCTGCAGCAAGGATTTGTTGGAAGCGGCCATTGCCAGCGCCACCCCAGCTTCACTCATGCACTGCATCTCCGCATCTGACAGTTTGAGGCCTTTCATGTTGTAGATGCCTCTAGATGCACGAGTACCCTGCTCAACGCAGGCAATCAAGATGCCTTGCACCATCGGGTGCGCATCCAAAGCGCCTGCGGCGACCTTGCAGGCCAGCTTCAGGTTTACCTCATCCAAGGTCGCCAGCTCTTTTGACCTCAATTTACTGGCAATCACATGCGCATAATCTTTCACCACTCTTGCATCCCATGTTGGAATGTGAACTTGCACAGACGGCAGCACCAGGTAGGCGATCCAACTCTCCAAAACGGTTCCCCAATGGCTCTTCGGAACAGACAAGAATTGAGTTCTCACATAGCGCTGGAGCTGCTCAGTATCTTTGTCAACATAGGAGCAAATGGCTTCAACCTCAGCTGTGAACCTTGGAGTGACTTTCAGCAGAGGGGCTGACTTGATCTCCTTAACCAGGGACTCGACAGTCGAAGGCTCCCATAGTTGCGCCGCCAAAAGTCCTTACAAAACCACAGCTATCAGGATTTCATCCCGGATATCCCGGTCTGTTAGGGTTGGGTGAATACAGACCTCATGCTTCAGGTTTCCAGCCCTCCCAGGAACTGAAGATTCAACATGAAAGACCTTGGACTGAAGGATTTTACCAAGTGTCTGGCCGCATTGTGCTTCACAAAGAAACGTCCAACAATCCGAATCACACTGGGGTCATTCCCAAGAGAGCTGCACATCGCACATAGGACGTTTGCCAGCTTCACACAAATGAACTTTCCCCTCACTAGCTCGATGAACAATCACATGTTCGTTCTGGGTCAGGTCAAGAGTGTACTTGTGCCTCGCATCTGCATCTCTCATTGTTCCAACAGATGACATGCAGTTGTATGTGGACCACAAGTTGAACTCCTCCCTGATCGTGTTAAGCTTAGTGCCTTGAGCACGCTGAACGCAAAAGCCTTCGCAATCCACAGGCTCACTTGAAGCTTTTTTTGCTGCCTCTGCAAAGACACGCAAGTTGCTGACGTGGGTGGGGCCCTGAATGTGTTGCCAGTAGTACTTTGCTGACCCCATGTTCACCAAATCAAACACTGCGAACTTCCCAGTTCCTTTCCTCTTACAAAGCCGACATTCAACTGGAAAGCTGAGCTTGCGGGTGTTGGGTGGAAGAACTACCATGTGAGGGTCTTTCTGGACAACTCGCATCACCTTCAAACGTCGCAAGTCTGCTTTGGATTCAGATCTTTCAGCCAGGGGATCTTCCAAATCTTTCACTGGTTCACCCTGTGAACTTACATCTCCAGCAGCAGAACAATCACGTTCGTGGTGACTTTCATCCACTTGCATTTCTTCTTCCGTCCCTGGGATCTGGCCTGTCTCAGTAGCTTGCTGGAAGTGGGTGAAGTCGATCTCAAGTCGTTGGAGAATACCGTGACAAATCTTGCGCTGTCCAACCGAGTCAATGGACCATTCAGAGGTCAGCTTCAAGATGAGTGCTTGCCAGGGAAGAAATAGGTCATAAACCTAAGACCTGTGGTTTTCAGATTTTACCAGATTTGATACCAAACCTTGAGCCCAAGATTTTCAATTTTCATACTTATTGTCATGGGTTGTCCATTCTTTCAAACATGTTCAATCCAAACCTTGTCGTCTTCTTCCGCACCAGTCGCTGGAAAAGGAACGCTAGGGCCACTCTGAAGGCGTGGGCGCACGATGCCCGCAACACAGGCTTTTCGACGGCCCTTGATGATGGGCGGAGAATATTCCAAGAAGTTGTTGTGGACCTTTCTTCGCTTCTGTGCTGTCTCTAGTGGCTCCTCCTCATCCTCCTCTTCCTCCTCTTTCACTTCAAGCAGTTCCTGCTTCACTTTCACAAACGCCTGGTTCATGGCTGCTGGATCAAAATAATAAGAGCGCATCTCAGCAACTCAGGATTTTATCCCATTGTGCAACTCTGCCAAGACTGTCCATCAAAAGACTCAGACCTTTTTTAAAAATAAACAACAAAACCCACTCTGCAACTTTGGCAAAGGCGTCCATCGAAAGAACCGAATGTCAAAAAGATGTTACATTCTTGATCATTGTTGGAAATATTCCAGAAATGCCAAATTTGAAGCGGCCCGGGGATTCAAGCCTTTCCAGGTTCTCCAGCATCTCCAGCTTCTCCCACAGGCGCAGACGCCTGGCAGGTCAATCTAAGACCACCAGGTTTTCAGCCGGAATCAACTGGAGTCTCAATCAGATAATAAAATCCACAGAAATGGCAAAGATGGCAAAGTATTATCAACATATGTCAGCGCCGTGGGATTTTGTCAAATTTAACTTTGCCAAAAACTGACAATGAAAATCATCAAACGACTTGCCATTCCGACTACAAAACTCATATTGCTCCTGTCTCACCTCGTTTTTGCCCTTCTTCTTGCTCTCTGTGTCGGGCTTCGATGGTTGAGCCTTGCATATGCGAGCGGGGCACATGCCGACAGGGAAAGTTACAGTAAATCCTGCTAGACAATCTCAGACCCCAGGGTTTCATCCTAAACCACAACTTTTACCGAAAGATATCAAAATATTTCACACCCTTCAAATCATTTCAGAAATGCCAGACCTGAAGCGGCCCTTGAGGTTCAAGCTTTTCCAGATTTTCCAGCATCTCCAGCTTTCTCCACCGGCGGAAACTCCTGGCGTGGTCAATCTAAGACCACCAGGTTTTCAGCCGG
>Ga0126342_10020725_pt1 | contig 11026 bp, 5 predicted proteins | sample Cyp1metagenome_FD_92528 | JGI IMG/M metagenome (GOLD analysis project Ga0126342, IMG submission 92528) | Coral microbial communities from Lord Howe Island, Old Settlement Bay, Australia - Cyphastrea 1 metagenome | ecosystem: Host-associated > Invertebrates > Cnidaria > Coral ...
TATACAAGAAACACTGCATTTTCAGAAACGTGGCAAAATGGGGCCTCTATTTCGTCATTTTCTGTAAATCCCAGCTATAGGATACCATCCGGGGCTTTGACTCATAGCCAAAGAATGAAATATCACAGGGAAACTGGTGATAAACCAACGAACCTTGGAATAAGTGAAAGTCGAGAAGAAACGTGATACATTATTAGCTCGCAAGAGTAGCATTTTTGTACCTGGAACCTCAGTTTCAACCAGGAATATATGGTTGTTTCCCTATGGTAGTGAAGAATCCCTACATAACACGTGGTTGTTTGGGGAAGCCACCACTTATTTCTGGTTCTTTGGGGCTCCAGGTAGGTAATTAAATACCAGCCAATTAAACAATTGGGGATAGCAATCACAACTTATTGGTAAATCGGTTTGATTTCTCAATCCCCATTTCTGTTGTTTAAGCCTTCATTATTGGGTATACTGTATCCCCATTGCTTAGGTCATATGCTGGTTGCATCCATTAGCTTGAGCCTTCTACACATTGAGTACTACTACTATGACGACGACGACGACGACGAATTAAACTTGGATGGGCCATGGAGTTTGTCAACTGGTTAAGTAGTGGATCATTATAGCGGCCCATTATAACCCACTCATAAGAGGATACATCTCGTAATCAAATGGAAAGGATGATGCCATTTCTCAACCGAAAAGTGATTTATACTAAAATTTATACATTGATCTAAATGGATCTAAATGGTATATGTGTTGAATTACCAGGTTTTCATTGCTCGCAGACAATCCTCTAGAAATCCAGAGAAGGATTCGCACAGACTGGACGCACCTTGAATGGGAATTGACTTATCCTTGAACATATACTATCATATTTTCCCATGATTATTGTATAGACATAGAGAATTCTATACTATGTATATACATAGGAGTATATCTCTGAATCTTCAGATATTATTGAATGTTGTAACATCAATGAACTTCAGAATCTTCAGATATTATTGCAGTTATGGCCCAAGTTATACCAGTTATAAGTACTAAGAAAACCCCATTTATAGAATATATAATCCCATTGAAATAACCAGTTATAATTGATAAATGGCCATAACTGTGAATGTTGTAAGAGAATTCTATACTATGTATATACATAGTAGTGCGTATTGCTACAGCATAATTACAGTTCATTATCTGATATCTGATATGGGTATATTTTCTCTTGTAATCAAACATGGCTCCAAAATCAGCCATTTATAGAATACTTTCCCAGCTATGAACATTCACACCTCCATTTTTTAAGGGAATTTTCCAGCTTGCCATGTGCTACCGACCTGGCAGCACCGATCCCAAGGATTCTTTGCGACGCCCAGTCCTTTCCGGCAGCGCCGCACGTAGCTTTCGACCGCCAGCGAGGAGAGAGAGTAGATTTGGCACAACTTGGTACAGCAGTGCCCCCAAAGTTGGAATTGAAGTCTTATAGCTTCACAATTTCATGCTAACTTGGGTAATTTGGATTTGTTGATTCTCCAACTTCAGTGGGACGGGCATTTTCTGATCACCTTAGGCCAGTCCCTTGATGACATTGTCGTCCGACAGGATCACCCTGGTTGGATGTGCATCCCACTTGACTCGAAATAAAGCCATGCATAGGGTTATATCATGTCATATCCCACATAGCTAGCAGGCATGGTGATGAACCTGCTCCTAAATGAGATGTACATCCAAGTATTTTTGATTTCAACGATTTTATTGAAAGGGAACTCATTGATATACCATTTGGCAATTTAACATAGCTGTGGAAAATCACCATTTGAATAAGTAAATCAACTCTCAATGGCCATTTTCCATAGCTTTGTTAAATTACCAGAGGGTAACTGAAAATAAGATAAAATGAGGATACTGAATGCCAATGCATCCCAACCACTGGGCAGGAAGATGATAGGTATGTGTTGTTGAAGATCTTCAGGAACTACATAAACCGAAGCAAAGCATCAATAGACCATCGAATAACTATTCAATATATCCTATAGGTGGTTGTACATGTGCGAAATATAATCTTCATGAATATAATATTATATATATACATCTTATATGAGCAATATGTAAGGATCTAATGTAAGGATATCTACAATTTGGGCTCCCCCAGCTATAAGATCTTACAAGTTGGTTTGTGAACACCATTTAACTATAGTTGTAAGTATCATAAGCCATAATTATTAGAGCTATAAACCAACTTAGCTACCTAAGGATCTTAGTATATTTATGTATATATATATAGATATCAAAATCCTATGTTTGGTATTGAACATGAACCCAGCTACTTTCCCAGGAATCTGCACTTTGCCAAACCAGGAGTCTTGGGCCGTCCCGCCCAGTGGCATTCCTGGGTGCTGCGCTTGCGCCCTGGAGTTGTGGGCTATGGGGCGGTTTATCATTTCAGGTCCTGATAAGGCTGGGTAATGATAAACCCTTAAGGCCTTATTCATATCTTATTAAGCCTTATTATAAACGTTTATTAAGGTATGATTCTCCATGGATAGCTGAACTTCCTTATGATGCAGTGCTTATCCAAATTGATGGATAATGTAAGCCACAAGGGATTGTTGCAGTGATTTTGGTGTGTGTTCATCATGTTTCCTCCATTTTGGGAATTTAGGGGATTTGGGGTGCTGAAGGATCATATGGGGGGCGGCTATGCAGAATTTTGCTTATCCAAGGATTATCCACTTATCCACTGCTTATCTCCTGGATAAGACCGTATTAAGCCATATTAAGCCCTTGTTAAGCCATTATTAAGCCAGATTTTCAGCCCTTAACCAGCCCTTAACTCCCCAAGCCCACACCAAAATCCAGGCTCCCCCCATGGCCCCCTCCACTAGCCCATGAAAAATCAGGGGACACCCTATCCCAGATGCGAACCATGGTGCTGGTATATAAAAACCTACAAAACTGGGTGATAAATTAGGGGCAAATGTTGATAACTATTCCAGCACCATGCAGCATATGAGTACAGTTATGGTCATTTATTAGTTACAACTGGTTATAAATGGGATTATACATTCTATAAATGGGGTTATAAGTACTTAAAACTCGTAAAGGGCCATAACTGTATGTTTTGGTCAAAGAAAATCTAGGGATCGCTTAAAAGATGTCTTCATTTCTGCGGATGCGAACCATGGTGGGTTCCACCGTGGTCTCCGCTGGGTATGGCTCTGTTCGGAGACCTTTTAGGATTGCTCTGAGAAACTGAAAGATGGGGGGGATTCCTACAAAAATCTAGGGCCCGAAGCCGAAACACAAATCCAACTTTAATGACATATGGTAATTTTGGTTCGGACACCCATTCAACTGTAGATATCTCACATATCAACTGTAGATATCTCACATATACCTGCATGTTTTTTTGTTGGTCAAATTGTCCAGTGGTTCGGAGAGAGCAAAGCAGCTAGGCTAGCTAAGGGTATTCCCAATCATTTGTAGCTAACATGTTTATTTTTGTCAAAAGCTATCATCTGGTTGGTGGTTTGGAACATGTTTTCTTTACACATATTGGGAATGTCATCATCCCAGTTGACTTTCATATTTTTCAGAGGGGTAGGTCAACCACGAACCAGTCATGGTCTAGAGTCTATACTGATTTAGACTGAGATTTCCAAACTGGTTTCAACCATTCTCCGCTGATCTTAGTCTATGGTTGATATTATATAGCCTTGCAATGATTCGGGTACGCAATTTTGACCCAGTTTGCAGTAAAGCACCATTGAAATATATATATATATATATGTATATATATATATACCTAGGTCTTCAAAAGATCAAGAGTCTTGTGTCGACCCCTAGTGTTTACTTTTTCTGGACGCTAATTCAAAAAGTAGACGTTTTGGTCGATATCTCCATCAATATTAAAGACCTAGGTATATTAAAATCCCATTCAATGCCTATAACATCTTCATCAAGATCCCATTCAATGCTTCTAAAATCGCGGCATCAAATCACTAATGACTTTCCCACAGGTGGGCGTTGGTGCAGCTTTGCGTGGCCGGAAATCAGCCAGCTGTAGCCTCCCGGTGATCAATGGCCCAAGTTATACCAGTTATAAGTACTAAGATAACCCCGTTTATAGAATGTGTTTTATCCGATAGAAAAAACCAGTTATAACTAATAGCCATGGCCACAACTGTATGGGTATAAGGCAAAATTGGGTACCCCAATAATTACTTAGCTGGTTGGTGGTTTGGAACATGAATTTTATTTTTCCATTCAGTTGGGAATGTCATCATCTCAACTGATGTTCATATTTTTTCAGAGGGGTTAGCAGCAACCACCATCCAGTTAGATGGTTAACTAAGCCATCTGGTTATCGTGGGTGGCGAACTCAGCATGGTACCGCGGTGAACACGAAAATAGATGTTCAAGGGATCTTCATCTCACCCCTAAATGCGGTGCAATAATTATGATAATAGGTTTCGATCCGGATTTCACTCAGAAGAACTGGGGAATACGACGGGATCCAAACAAGATTGGGGAGTTAAGTACATCAAAAGTGGTTGTGAAAGCAGGAAAAACATGAACCACTAACCAGCAGGATTTGAGCAACTAAAGTGAAGGTTGGCCAGCAAAACTGGGGGATACCAACATGGTGTTGTAGGGAAGACTATTGGAAATACACAAAATCATATGTATATATATATATATGTTTATGTATCTATACATACATATATATGATATAAACATATGTTTATATCATATATATATACACGTATATTTCCAGCCAAGTCTAGAGGATAGCCAATGTTGAGCATGATGTTTGAGACGTTAGCATCGTTTAACCTTAGTCCATGGAGCAAAATGATGCCTAGGTCAAGATTGTTTTTTTGTCCCTGGCATCCACCCTTACGAGGTAGTGCATCCTGCCTTTATAAGTTGTTTTTTTTTCGCCCCATGATATTTTCATGAAAATTGCGGTCAACCCTAGGTATATATGAGTTACGCACCATTTTCACTGGCTTTGGGGCGCAATTTTGCAGAGTCGCTTGATGAGTTGCCGCAGAGGCACTTCCGCCATGAAAGCCATGGCCACTTGGGAAGGCGAACCGCCAACGAACCGCCTCTGGCGACATTTCTTTGGGGACATCTTAGGGTTGTTAAAACCCATGGAAGAATGCAACAAGGATACAATTGATATAATGCAAACAGTAGATGTTATAGTCATATAATTATATAGATATATAATATCTCAATATCATTTCTGCAAAATCATGTCAATTCAACATCTGGAAGCACAACAGAATTCATGATCAAACATGAAAGAAAGAAGCGTTACATCATGGCTATGTCAATGGTTTGGCAATGGAATCCATAGTTTCTATGGCCTGAACCTTGGCCGACCTTGGCGACCAGGGCGACCACCGTGTTTGGTGTCCAATCACCTGCATCTTTCATAGATTTTCTTGTTTTGTTGAACTTCTTTGGGGGGTTGATTGGGTCTTTTTTTGTGTAGCATTGTGTAGCCATTTATTGTAAAAATAGTTTTCCTATTGATATCCTATGGATGATTATGTGTTGGCCCTATATAGATATTAGTTGGAACATGGACAAAATCCACCTCATCTGGTTCGTGTGGCTTTCACTAGCGGAGTTTGAGGGGGTTCGCTGCTTGAGGACTGCAAAGGGCTACTTTGTCTAGCCCTTTGCATCCCATGCAGTTATGGCCATTTATTAGTTATAACTGGCTATAAATGGGATTATACATTCTATAAATGGGGTTTTAATTACTTGTAACTGGTAAAGGGCCATAACTGTGGACAGTATTTTCTTTGCGATCGAAAACTGAGATGCTGCCTGTCACTGGCAACGCTATGACAGTGAGCGCCATGCCTCTGCACAGTCTTCGGCCACTTCGCTGCCATCAGACCTGGACCATGGAAGCTTTTGCCGACTGATTTGTTGGCTGAGAAAGTAAGGCAAGCGATGCTGGGCCATTTTGGACGGCCACTGGTGTCTTGTTTGTCTCTCACGGCTGCGATAGATGAAACAGAAGGAGCCTCTTGTTGCAATGTGGTAGAGACTCTGCGCGCTTCCATGATTTAAGTTTGACTGAGATTGTGTTTTTTTTTCAGAGCTTCATGTAATGTAATTCAGGTCAAGGCCCTTGTAGCGCGGCCCTGGTTGGGAAACTTAAGAAGCATGTTTTTGTTGAACGCAAAAATATGATGCCCATATGCATACTTGATCATATTTGTTTTCAGTCACTGTCGCGTATCCCTTCCTCCTAATACTAAACGCCCCCCCCTCCCCTAATAATAAACACGGCAGGTAGTTTTTAGTATTAGGGGGGTATTTATTGTTAGGGAACCCTATTAATAAAATTATACCCTTAAGAATAAAAGCTATTTTTTCCGATCTCAAAATCAATCAAATTTCTTTGTATAACGCGATTAAAATATTGCCAAAAATTGGATTTCGAAGCTTCCCCCCAATATTAAATTTAAATCCTTAATATAAAAGACTTAAAAAAATCGGACGGACCCTAATAATAAACACCCCGGGGTGAACTAGTTTTTAGTATTAGGGGGGAAAACCCACAAATGCTAGCTTTATTTTCAATTGTTTTCTAAAGGAGATCAATTAAAAGTCAAATTGGCCAATCTGAAATTGTCCAAAATTGGAGATGGACACTAGTTTTGAGTATTTGGGCGGGGTTTGGTAATAGGAGGAAGGGATTATCTAGGATTTTCCATATGACACTGAATCTGTGAAGCCTGGTTCAAACCAGCAATTTTTGGGTCGCTTGGTCGCTTAAGCCCCCAGGGAGTTTCCCTCCCCTCCCAGATGTGTCTCCCTTAGCTCCCAAAAAAGTCGTTTGAAGGTTGATTATCAAACATCTATAGTCTAAAGGTGTCATAAACATATTCATTGAACATCTCAAGACGCCAACAAAAATCACAAAAAAAATCAACAAACATCAAGGATTTCAAAGCATATAGATGCATCTAGAATCTATGTGTATATGTATATATATATATATATGTATATATATATATATATATATATTCTGTATCATATATATATATACTGATATAGAATGTACTATATATATATATTTGATATATTATTAAATAATCATAAACAACCATCTAAAACTCGTCAAGAAAATCAATCTTTTGACGGGTCCATAGGCAGCTTCTGTCAGGCCTGGCCACAGAAGCCAGGGAGACTGATGCAGGCGCAGCCAGCGGGCAGCAACCACCAACATGATGATAATCTTCGGAGTTTGGGGGTACCCAAGATTGAAACGCACCCAATTATTGTGGGATACCTGGAAACTATGAGATTAATATAGATAGAGAACCATCTACAGATCCTGTCTATGCCTGCAGAATTTAGGGAGTGGTTCACAGTTTCCTGTCGATTGAAACTGCGAGTTTGGTGGTACTCCTTGCTGTTAGGAACAGGAAGGGACTTAACTTGCACCAGACGCCCTGGTGTTGGAATGAAGAACACACTGAAACTTCATGATTGAACTCTTCCAACTCATATACCCTTGCTTGCCTCAATCACAGTCTCATCTCACATGATATATCCGAATATCTATATAGTGATATATGCAAGTATTTTGCTGGGGAGAGAGGTCATAGACCTAGCATGCACCAAATCATAACATAGATGAACATACAAATCGCCTACATTAACAATATATAAAATCTTCAAACCCTGCTGTTTTGGGTGGTCCAATCGAACCCACTCTTCACCAGGTGGTGGCCCGTGGTTATGGTGTTTCCTCCCATCAAAGCATAATTTCATACTGCTGGCCAGTTATATCCCATGAAATATCCCGTTTTTATAACGATCTGACAATGGGCTATTTAGCTACATTAAATTACAAGAGGGTAGTTACAATGTGGGGCCCTAGTTGTGTTTGTTGGTTTAGTTTTACCTCATCAATACTAGTTCGCTGCATCCTCCATAAACCTTAGTCACCCTCCGGTACTCAAACATTGCTTGTTGCACAATCCACCATTTACGTCGATGTTTTTAGATGATGAAACCCTTTATATTTGTAGATTTATAGCATCTTTTCATTTTTTCCCCATATGTTTTCCTATTTGTTCTATGTTTGTTTTCCCCGTTTCACGTAAATTAAATGCGGTTTCCTATGTTTTTCCTTTTTGTCTTTAGAAAACATTTGTATAAATGTGGTTTCCCATATAAAAACATGTTTTTTTCCAGACCACAAAAAAACAGGTCGCGAAGTGCTAAAGCACTGGGCCAACAAGGCCGAAGGTTTGGTGCCCCACACCGATGCCAAGGCGACCGACCAGTAGGACATGTTGGCCTCCTTCTGGGTACGTAAGATTGGGAAATGGCAGAAATGACTTGGATCATACCAAATAGATATGTATGGTATGGTTCATGAATTCATGTGTATATATATGGTATGGTATGACTTGGATTATGAATTCCAAATAGATATATATATATTCCATAGCATAACCCTGCATGTGTTCAGAGCACCAAATTTGAATTTGAACCTAACAACATGAAGATGTGATAGGAGGGTTCAAAGTATTAATAGATGTGGGGAGATCAAGTAGTGGAGGAGAAGCAACACATGAAGCAACCCAATCAGGGTACGGTTGGAGGAGAGGCGTTGTGTTCACCACGTTAATTCGGTGGTGCCGATTTGCCTTGCAGCGTAACCAAATGTGGCAATAGGACATAAGCGCAACATTTGTTCTGCCCCAATTCATTAGCTAAGTCAATAAGTAGATATAAGATGATACAAGTAGGTCAACCAGGGTTTATAGTGATGACACTATACATATACATATACATATACATATATACACATGTTTTTAACCGTAGATAGATGGGGTAACATAAACCAACATGACTTGACCGAGGGCACCACATTGTGATCTTTGCATTGCCTGTTGCGGTAAGTGATGATTTTCTTAGTCAAACATCATTTGCTGGGTTCAACAGTACTGTGGGAAAGCCCATAATAACCCTCCCAAAATCATCATAAAAGGGTGGCACAAACCATCCCCAAATGGTAGGTTATGGTAGGTTTATGTTCGGGTTGCCCACGTGAATCCTTTCCTTGAGGATTTGTCCTGCTGATTTGTCCCTTCAAAACGACCCATCCGTCGTCCGCTTTGTGCGGAGGTGCGCTACTTCGGAACTGAGCGTGCCCTGGCAGTTTTTCGGACTGCTTTTGGGTGTGGCAAGTGGTCTAACACTTCAGATACTACAATGGCTATGGTTATGTGATACTTAAAACATCTTGAAACTATACTATTAGTTGATGGGCTTCAAAACCCAATATAACTGGGGGCCCACATTGTAGTTTCCCAGTGAAGGACAGTAAAGGTACAATCGAGAGACAAATTACTGTCAAAACTGCGCTAGCCATTGCTGAGCACCACATTTGACACTAGGTGCGGTTCACACGCAAATTGTTTCGCTCAGTACCTCAACTTTCCCAGCAAAACTGGTAGTTACCAACTGATGGGTACTGCACCAACTGAGGTTAGGTATTCTATTTCTTGGTTGAGATAAGACCAATGTCTCATGTTTGATTTCATTTGCCCAAGAGTTTCAGTGCCCTGAGAGGAGGCTTTTAAGACAAACTCCTTACAAGAAGACGTTACCGAGTCAGAAATTGATTGATTTTTGATCCATCCAACTGTAGATGTACTAAACCAGACAAATCCAACTATTGGCCTACTTAACTTCTAAAACTAACTTATAGCTGCTATACCTAGATCTTCAATACTGAGTCCCATTGGCCTATTATTGTGAAATCACAACTTTGGCTAGACAGTTAGACAACGACCTTGTAGAGCACAGCCTCGCAACTAGTCAATGTGGCTGAAACTAAACTCTAAACCAACCAACATAAACTGTTGCTGAAAAAATATGAACATCGTAACATGGTCCAAGTATTTACGTTTATTAGATTGGTTTTTGGGAAAGTCCACAGGAAACCGTGCAGCACCTCATCGTAGTTGTTGGGGGTGCAATTCCAGTCACTTCTTTGCTGGTTTCAATCCCATAGTTACAATATGATATATACTGGAAGTGAATATAACCCCCCAACTTAGTGTGAAATGTAACTTGGGGTATAAGTAAGTACCTGTATACATATATATATATATACATAATATATATATATATATACATTATATATATACACATTATATATATATATATATATATTATATATATATATACACGGTGTATATATATATATATGTATATATATTCACGGTGTTTATATATATATACGTACGTGTATGTATGCATGTGTCAAACCAACACCATATCCAAGTATATCCCACTGATTAAAACATGTAATGGAACATCCACCATTTATAGTAGATTACTGTCCTTGCTATAAACCTCCATTTCGATTGGGGATTTCTGATTGCCATGTTTGAGGACACCGAACGGTAAGTGAAAATCTACCCCAACTTGTGGGTATATGGTATGCAGTTACATCCCTTAACAGTTTTAAGCTGCGGAACAATTCATCATTTAAGTGATATTTGTCACCTTAGTTGCAGGAATGGTTTCATCCTTTTCCAAAACTTTTGAGGGCCATAACTGCGGTTATAAGTTGGTTTATAAATCGCATGAACTAGTTCGTCATAAGTATCATAAACCATGGTTATTGGAGTTATAGACCCACCAACTTGGCCATACATCAGCAATCTAAAAATCCCACGAAATCCCATAAACAATCCCATAAAAAGAAAATAAGATCCACATTCTTCAATGATTTAAATGAGTTTTTTCCATTAAATCCCATTAAATCCCATTAAATCCCATTAAATCCCATTAAATCCCATTAAATCCCATATAAATCCCATATAAATCCCATTAAATCCCATTAAATCCCATTAAATCCCATTAAATCCCATATAAATCCCATATAAATCCCATTAAATCCCATTAAATCCCATTAAATCCCATATAAATCCCATATAAATCCCATTAAATCCCATTAAATCCCATTAAATCCCATTAAATCCCA
>Ga0126342_10020726_pt1 | contig 11025 bp, 6 predicted proteins | sample Cyp1metagenome_FD_92528 | JGI IMG/M metagenome (GOLD analysis project Ga0126342, IMG submission 92528) | Coral microbial communities from Lord Howe Island, Old Settlement Bay, Australia - Cyphastrea 1 metagenome | ecosystem: Host-associated > Invertebrates > Cnidaria > Coral ...
CAGCCTTGTCTTTCCCCTTGAACAACGTTGAAGGCAACGCAGGTTGAGTTGAGACTAAGAGACTAAGACAGGATAGACAACGCTGCTTTCCGTAGCAGGACTTGACACGTGCCCAGTGTCGTGCGATCGTCAGCTCACAGCTGAAAATATCTAAGCATGCACGGCTAGGCTTTCGGTCAGACACTGACTCCGCTGAAAAGATTGCAAACAGAACAGTTTGCCCGGGCGTGAGGTTTTCTTTATATACAGAAATCAGTAATCCTATGTAATTCTAGAAGCCGTTCCCGGAGTGGTAGTTCGCTATGTTCCAGTGAGCAGCTGCTGTACAGGGCGTGCTGCAAGACAAGCAAGCAGAGTGCGGACCTCAAAAACCTGCAATCCTTCGCTGGTGGTACCTGGCTCCTCGCATGCTGAGGCTCGCAGACGTTGTTGCAACTCTGTGCACCTTTGATATCACGGAGATCGCTTGCGCCTCACTCCTTTATGCGGGTTTGCAAAAGAGTGGTATAGTTGTTAAACTATTGTAACTATATACTGCTTGGTATTGGTGTCAACTAACTAGCTGGGGGCAGACATATCGAGTCTTAGGGATCGTTTCAGTAGTCACTTAACTCGTTGATTTGCAGATATCGTTGCAAAACATGCGAAGAACCAGATGCCAAGGCCCAGGTTTGGTGGACAGACGTGAGCACCTTCAAGAAGGCAAAATGGGAAACAATGGGAGGAAAACAAATGTGACAAGGTGCAAAGGTACCACTAATTCTGGAGGGATGGTTAGTTTTCTGTTTTTTCGGGGGTTGCTATCTATGTATTGCTAGTATTATCTAATATTATCTAGTATTACACATGCTTTGCAATTAAATCCCTGGCCAATTGCTGGAGGAGAACTTGAAAGCTGAAGATGCTCGCGTAAAAAGGCTGGAGACCTTCGCCACTTTACTGTGCGCATCAGCCTGCACGTCCACTGCACAGCCGTTGCAGTTTGGTCAAGCGACTCCTGGTGGAGGATGAGGACCCCGTAGTAGGCGCTTGGGCCATTGGGCACGGTATGTTCATAATTGTGCCGATCGAGATGACATTCGCAGCCAGGCCTGGTGGCGCACTCAATCCTCTTCAAACGGATGATGCAACTTTTTTGGCCCAAAGATCGGCTACGACAGGAGCCCGGTTGAAAAAGATATATACAAAGATGCCCCATGTCCATGTGGGTGTGTCATGGTGTGCCCGAAATTGGGCTGTACCTTCCAGATGGATCCAAATGGCAATTTCTTGGGGAAATTATGAGAATTCATTGAAGTTGGGGATGCTCCATTTTCAGTCCCGCGTGGGCCAAAAGCAAGACATTTTTTGACAGGAGGAAATTCGGACGGCACTGCGGAATGGGGCAGCGCAAGACACAGTGGATCCTTACGAAGACAAGGTGCTCTGTCTTGGAATTTGTAATCCACGAGATATAGTCAAGACTAAAGCAGATCAAAAGACGTTATATATATATTATATAACTATACCTTATGGTGTATCGGTATGCATTTTTTTAGACTACTAGTACATGCTGGTATCAGATGCTAGCCTTTATTTGACCAGGTGATGAACTGTGGCACCCTGGTTCTGACCTTCCGGTACCACTCTGGAGGTGTGGAGCCGTTTGATCAGCTGGAACAACCACTGAGCTTCTGGTTATATTTGGTTATCAAATTATTACTTGATGCCTGAGAAAGGACATGACACCTAAGATGCCTAAGATGTCCCGTATAAACAGCAGAGCAGGTGCCGAGATCGTGAAAGCAGTCTTCCTATTTGATGGCCACATGGAGTCTGCTTTAGCCTGCGATCGTCAAACCCAGGAAGGGACTGGGACTGGGACTGGGACTGAACTGCATCTCAATACCTGGGGTATGCTGCAAATTGATATTCTTTGCGAGAGACCTGGTGGCAAGGACCCTGATGATGTTGACATCCAAGAGGACAATGATCCTTCTCCTCATTCACCACATTCACCTGAATTGCTTTGATGGACCCAACCTGGTCAAAGATCAGAACCTTCACTCGTCACAGTGATTCGTGCGGAAAATGACACGTGACATCGCTGGTTTTTATATTGCTGAACGCACCGATCTGAATATTCATGGCGCTGACATGATAGACATTGATGATACGATTTTGATTCTAATAAAGTACTCTAATTAAAACAAAAAATGCAAAAAATACATTGAACATGAGACGTATTTTGTGATTATACGAATATATGGCATAATTGTTCTGAAGCATCGTACGATTGAAAATGAAGGGAAATCTGTAGGTCGTCCAGAACAAAAATTATATATATATATAATCAATAGAATATATGATATCATATAATATCATATAATCAATATACCCCCATTGACCGCCTCTGGAGGTGAGAGGATGGGAAATACAATATGAAAAGAATTCGGCATCAATTTGATCTGAAACATTGATAATAACCAATATTATATATATTTTTATACAAGGACGATATATATCCAACACCCACGGACCCCCTTTGGACTATCCTGTCCAACAAAACAAATAAATCATAAATTCAAAATAATTCCTATATTTCAATAATTATTTATTTACATTATATATTATATTTATTTATTTATATAAAATGTTTAATAAAATTATAATTTCTCAAATTTCCGAAACCATTAACCCAAACCACTACATAAATTTAATTAGAATATAATATTTGAATATATATATATATATATTAAAATTTATAATTTATAATAATTTTCTATTATATAATAAAAAATTAAATAAATTATATTCTAAATTATAATATTTATATTTAATAAAAGATGTTTTGTAAGGATATATATAAATAAAAATTCGATGAATTAAAATTCCGTAAAATATAATATATATTATATATATAAATAAAATATGGATATAATATATATAAATATAATTTTAATATATAATTAAATAATTAGATTAAATTTATTAAATAAAAAATAATATTTTTATGTTTGATATAAATATATTATAAAAATATATTTTAGAAATTTGAAATATTATTTTGAATTTTATTTTACGAAATAGAGGAAAAAAAAAATATTTTAATTATTTATTTATTTTATATATTTAATTTATTATTTATAAATTATATATTGATATTTTATTATTTTTGGGGAAAATTTGAATTTTAATTTTCGCTTTTTGTTTTTTTAATTAATGCATTATTAAATAAATATAATATGGTCGATTAGGAATCCAATTTCCCCTGATTTATTGTCGCTCTTAAAAATTAAAAGAAAAAAAAATATATTCTGAATTTCGCGTACGTACGTATAATTTTCCGAAAACAATTATATCCAAATATTTAATACATTTAGAATATTTTATGGCGAAATTATTGTTTTTCAAAATTCTACCGTAATTTTAAAATATTTTTTCCTATATAAATATCAAAAATTTACTATTTATTTTTTAGTATTTTTTAAATTCATTATAAGATATAAAAAAAATATATTAAATTTTAACAAATATAATATTAAAATATTATATTCACAAATACTTCAAATTTTCTGGTTATAAATACAACTATAAATTTAATAATATTAATTTTACATTAAAATTCGCTAATATAAATTCACCAAAATAATAAAATAAATTTATATAATATTATATTTTTTAAAATTTAATTAAATATGTTTTTTTATAAAATATTTATATTAATTAATTTAATTATTATATAATAATTTATTTTTAATATATAATAAATTATTTATTATATTTTTTTTTATAATAATTAAATTATAAATTAATGTTTTTTTCTAAATTTTAATTAGTATATATTAGTAGGAATATACAACAATTTAATAAACAAAATTATACAATATTATGTACAAATTTATATTATTAAATTATAACCTCAAAAAATTATATAAAAATATAAAAAAAAATTAATATATATTAAGATATCCTAGGGTTTAAGGAATTAAGTATTCCATTTATTTACATCTTAATTTTTTCTCCATGATTAAAAAACAAGCAGTCAGGAACACATATGTAAAAATATGGGTATGAAAAAAAAAATTAGCGCAAACCTAGCGGATTTGCTAGCGCTGCCTTGCAGAATTGGTGCATTTAGTTGTGTACTCCCTGATAACGAAGAGGAAAAACCACCGAGTCCACACTAATCACTAACAACTGGTGCAATTTTTATGTCAACAATGTTTGGCAGATGGTCAAATAAGTTCGTATCGATTCGTGAGAATTTCAGCCGCAAGTCACCTCATATAATCAAAGTATATCAAAGTAATCATTTCCAGCATCCTTTTTTTCATGGAATTGAGATATGGACAGTGGCGACTCTGACTTTCAGTCAATTGCGCCTTGAGTACCAGTCTCGCAATTATGCGAAGACCGACAGCTGCAGAGGGCAGAATCCTTAGTTGGCGCCAGCAAAATGTCTGCATCCACTGTCCACAACTTACTTCAGGCATCTACAGGCTGCATTGGATACGGTACAAGGACTAAGGGTGTTTATCAGTGTTCGATTTGGAACAAGTTTGTCTTTCGCACCTAAATTTCCTGCCCAATGCATCGGAAGTGGTTCCCTTGTGCAGCTGATTGGCTTTCCATGCAGCTGCAAACAGAGTTTCCATTGTGTCCTGCAAGCATCCCAAGGCGGGTTTCACAAAAATGCTCAACCCAGCACTCTTCTCTGAATATAATTCACATTAAATCACTTAACTCTGGTCCTTTCTCAGCCTGCTAAAACCTGCCGAAGTGCAAACAATACTGGAGTGTTCAACAAGTTGGCAAATCACGGGATGTGACATGTGGCAATCCCACAACCTGCTGGCCCTTCTGCTTTAAAACATGACAGGGTGGCAGCAGTAAAGGCTAGAGGCAAAAAGCGATCTCGCAACCTCAAGCTCTTATTGTAGTTATTCGATGGTTGATTTTGATTGATGTGCTCAAGATGCTCGGAATAGATCGTGATCCATCAATCTCCAAGACTAGAGATGAAAAATCAAAAAGCTACGGGTGAAAGGAGGCAACAAACACATGTGTCAGATCACGTGTCTAGTAATAGACCTGGATGAGCATGGTTGCTCTGAAAGTATAGGATTCACAGAGTCTGCGAATAGCGACTGAGGAATGGGCTCACCCTTTTCGGTCTTACCCTGTAGCTGTTTCACCTGAAGTTGCCCATGTTTTTCTTAAGCAACTGGTGCTGTGATTAGCCGCCTTAGGCGCCAAAACATGTCGGCTCCGCAGCACATAGGGGTAGAGTTCAAACTTCCGTGCTGTGCCTCTCAGCAAAGATTTCAAAGTGATTAGTCCACTGGTCACGCTCCAAATAGTTTCAAGTCTCCACAAATATTCTGCATCCTGGTTAGTGTCGTAAAAACCCAACAATAAACCAGCCCCAAATTACCAGAATTTGATGGGATAAGCCTTCCCAAACTTGAGGTTTGTCGGGTTTACCACATTCGAATTATATACTGCTTCCAGAAGTCTTTTTCAACGCCTCCTCGTCCTGGTTTCAGCACCTTCGACAGGGGAACGAAATGCTGCGAAATGCTTCAAATCGGGAACCCGCAATTTAGATATCCAGTAGGTCAGTAGGTGTCTCATATTTTGGACCCCCCCCTCCCAACAAAAAAAATGGTGATCAATGTTGATCATCGTTTCATCGGTATCCCCTAAAAGCGGTTGAAAAATCACCCCTGTTCTACTTGGACAGCGGTGATTTCACCTCCATCGCGTGCATGAAGGCAATCCCAAGCACAAAGGAGCCAACGAGTCGAGCGTCCTGGGGAGATCCAGGATCTCAGCGGAAGTGCTTGAACCGCCAGAACCACCAGTGATTAAAAAAAACATATACATATTGCTATTTATATAGATATATACATACAATATTCAATATTATTCAATAAACCAAGCAAAAAATGAATATATATATATATATACATAATACATGCTGCTAGGCCCCCTCCAAAACCTACATTTTGACACACTTTGCTGTGATGAGTACTCCAGCATATATAATATATGTACATATATAGCCCCCCTGAAACATACCTTTTTTACATATTCATCACATGGTTGGGTCAAAAGAGGGTTACCTTACATACAGGCCTATTTTGAGGAAATTTTGGCAATAGTTTCAAGAGGGGGTGCTGTATATGTATATATAGTGGTGTAGTAAGCAATTTAGGCTGAGTTATATAACTTAACTTCAATGATAGCATTTTGGGAAGAATGCATTCGGAATGCATTCCCTGCTAAATCTAAGATCTAAGATCTCAGATTCCCCAGGACTCCTGAGGAAATATTAGATTTTCCTGACCAACATCTTAGATCTAAGATCTTTCCCGCAACGCTCCTGAGCAAATCTTAGATCTTAGATCTTAGATTGGGGGAAGAATGCATTCTGAACGCATTCCTCTGGAAATGCATCCATCTTGGGTTTCCCTTAAGTAGATGGGATTGATTTAACTACCATGAAAGAGTTTCACCTTTGGGTCTTTTCCCCAAGCCTGGAAAAAATCATGAACACACTGTGAATTATTTGTAAGGATGAACAAAATAGCATTTTTCCCTTGAAGAAAAAACGAACTGACAAGAGCAGACTTTCAAAGTACCACTGCATCTATTGAGGTGTTCTATGCCAAAGCAATGTTGCATTTTTTTGAAGGAATGCCCCACCATGTTTAAGGAATGTATCACTCTTGTCAATGGAACATTGCAAAAAAAAGTACTGTAATGCTACACTACGACTCTTTTCGAAATATATTACTGTTTCCAGTGAATACTGCATAGACTAAGAGAGTTTTCTTATTCAAGTAACTCTGTGCCCTTTCAAGTCACTTTTCTTCAGAAGGGGCACTGTCAATCTCACTCAGGTAGCATTTGTGAGTTTTTTGTTTAAGCAGAGACGGCTCACATCTGTTCATTTCAAGTATACACAATTACTGTCAAAAAATGAGTGCATACTGACTCTAGCAAGCACCATGTAGGAGTACTTGTGCCACATCTGCATTTTCTTTTAAACATCCAACTTGTTTTGCAACAAATATAGTGTCACTTAGAAAAAAACATGTATGTTCTTCAAAGTAATGGCTACAATTCTGAAGCTAGTCTTGATTTATTTGAAGAGATACTGCGTTTGATTGAAAGATGCCTTGTATGTTGCAGGGACTTTTTGTGCAACGTGCTTCTTCCTTCCAGAAGTATTGTACCTAGTACGTTATGAAATGGGTCTGTGCTCATGTTTTGAATTAAGGAATGCATATTTACATGTTGGGGAAAAAACACTACCGGATCGAAATGAAGAGATATGTTTTCAAGAGAAGTGGTTTTCTGCAAAGGAATGCTACCTATTGAAAAGGAATACTCTTTTCGCTTAAGGAATGATACACCCTTTGAATGAAAGTGTCTGTTTGTAAAGCCTGCTCTTGTCAATTAGAATTGGTTCTTCAAGAGAAGGGGGCATGTTTGATCGTCTCTTGTAGTCATTTATATACAGTGTTTTCACTGCCTTTTTCAGGTTTGGGGAAAAGACCCAAAGTTGAATGGTTGTTTTTTCATGTGGGTTGAATCACTAGCAGAGAGGTGGAGGTACTAGGAGGTGCTAGGAGGTACGTAAATTATACTTTAAACATAGTTTGGAAGGGGTAAGAACCAAGAGGTCCTAGGACCTCCCAAGACCCACACATCCAAAGTATTGAGCCACTGCAGTAGTACAACAAGAGACAGAAGATACAGTATATAGTAAGGAAAAAGAGGCCAAAGACAGATCTACCATATTTATCAATATTGATCATGAAATAATATGTCTGCAAGGTCTGAAAGTGTACAAAATCCAAAATTCATGTGTCACAAGAAGGAACAAAAACAGTGTAAAAACCAATGTGTAAAGCTTAAAATTGACATTTGGCCACAGCGCCGTGGGCATTCTGTCAATGTTTGAATTGAAACTCCTTGTTGGGACCTCCATACGGTAGCCGAAAACGCTGCAAATACCATCAACATATGTCATTGTATCTACACATGAAGCATCATAACTCATCACACTCAAGCATCCAAAGTCTTCAAATGAATGAAGGAATGCTGGTTGTTTTTAAAGGCAAAAACAAACAAAAACACTGTAAAACACAATAAGAAATCAAAACCGGTAGGTTTCAAGGGTGGAGTTACCATATTATATGTATATATATATGTGAATATGAAGCAGCAAATGGGATCTATTTTGCTTGGTAATGCGGTAAACCCTTGTAAATCCATGTAAATCCTATCGTCAAGCCCCAATTGGTGTTAGTTTGCGCCACCCATTTCCGGTGAAGAGTGCGATGGTTTATGATTGCGTTTGCTACCCTCTGGTAAACTAACATATCTATGGAAAATCACCATTTTTAATGGACAAATCCACTATAAATGGCCATTTTCAATAGCTATGTTAGTTTACCAGAGGGTACATCTGGATGATCTACAGTAGATATATTTAGATATGATATCCATGGTTGTTTGAATTTTTGCAAGGTGTGACCTACAAAGTCAAAGCTGGGAACCTGGAAAACGCCATCCATCCCAGAAGGAGTTGGCCTGGCTGCACTGTCACTGGCTGCACTGGCCGCACAGCTATGAAGCTATGAGGTTATGCCAAACTGGCAGGGATGACGCAAACTCATCCTCCTGAACCTCACTTGCCCTGCCACACATAAAGTTGCAAAACAGAAAACCCAACTTCAGTTGATTCACTTTTTGTTCATAAAATGGCAAGGTCACATTGAGCGCCACTCGATTTTTGCCCCAGAATTCCACCTGCAAAGGTTTTCCGTTGGATCTGGGTCTTCTTTTGGTGCTGGCTCAGAACCTCACTGCTTGCAGAAGAGGGATTTCACTTGCCCTGATTTCAGAGACGTGTCAGAAGTCAGCACACACTTGGACAGGGAACGGAATGAGGAAGCGGTATGAAGCTGACCTGAGCAAAAGCGGTACAGTCCTTCAAAGTGCAACCAGTGCAGGAGTCAAAAATCACACATCTGCAATAGTGACACATGTTCTTCATGTTCTGCATTTTGACTTGTATATATAATCAATATTCATAATTATATATATATGTATATATATATATTATGTATACAGTGTGTGTATGTATATATATAGATATTACGGACCATTCAGCATTGAATCATCACGCTGTGCACACAGCGCACCTCTTAGCATGGTGTCACTGTCCTCATCTTTGTCCTCTCAAATATATGTAGTTCAACGATTCTTGCAATATCGCAACTGGATTCCGTGATTGGAGACAGGACTAAGATGAGGACAGTGACAACATGCTAAGAGGTGCACTGTGTGTACAGCGTGATGATTCAATGCTGAATGGTCCCGTGGAAAGCCATTAGGACAGAAAAGAAGGTTTGAGCAGCATGTCTCTTTGCGCATGTGGATGAACAGAGTATGCCAAGGCAGCGACTGAGTATGAACATGATCAGCAAATGCATCGAGATAGAGCGTAGGCGAGCCATCTGCGCAATGGAAAAGGTCCGCGAAAACATCCGGGTTTGGGGGGGGCAATCTTCGAGATAAATCAGTGGAATCAATTGAAGTCAAATCTTCTGACTGGAATCTATCAATGGGCCCCTAGCAGTCAATAACGGGATTGTCGATACCATTCACCATTAAAAAGGGTTGTCAAATGTTGTCAATATACCTTCTAATTGAAAGGGTGTTATAAACCTCCTTTTGTTTACTGACATGGGCCTATCATTTATCCGAATACAGACTTTACAAAAACAGATGCTTTGAATTGCTTTGATACATTTTGATACATTTTGATACATGTTGATACATTTTGATACATGTTGATACATTTGATACCAACCATCTCCAACAACAAACGACCTAAATGTGAGTCAACAATCAGCACCCGTCAATCGCCACCTCTGAGGCTTGCGTGCCCGTGAGTCTTCGGGCACAGGCCGATGCCTTGCACTGAGAACGGGGTCCCAATAAACCAGCTAGCATAAGCCACAAAATCAACAAGGATCAGCTGGTCACTACTCATGTTGGATAATTACTACAGTAGCGATTGGATAGCTTGATATGATCGTCTCGAGAGTGTCATTGTGTAATCCGATTGCTATTGATATCCCCACAGCAAATTTAGGCACTCATGTGACATTCAGATGTCCAGACATGTCCAGACTCAGACTTTGGGAAACGCCAAGAACATCCAAGAACAAGTAAAATACCTGATGTATCCCTGATGTATCCTGATGTGCTGTTTGATTGCTGGAAAATTGATGGTTGCCATTTTTGGGTGTCCTCAGCATTTTTCCGAGACGGCTGAAGCAGCCAGAAAATCGACGTGGAAAACTCAGCACGCCACGTGCAAGGGTTGTTGCACCCACACCGACCACTGAGACTAGATGCTGCAAATGATGGCTCAGTTGGTTGATAGGTTTCCCTATGGCTAATCCCCAATAACCCAAGTAGATACTGGTTTGAATTAGGGGGAGGGGTTGGACCCCCCTCTGCGTAGTTACAAATCACTAGGGACCAACCCTAGTGTCTACAAAAAGCAATCACCTGCAAAAATATTGGGACTACAAAAAGCTAGTGCCAACTCTAGGCACCATGCCAAGAACCGAGCTAAATCAGCTCTACAAGAAGGTTGCTCAACCCACATAGATCCCACATAGTTAACTTAAAAGCACCATCAATCATCCAGCTGGATTTTTCATGATTTTTCCCTATCCTTTTTGTAGATGATTCTGTGCTCTCAGGAGGTTGGGTCCCTTGGGCATTGTGTAGAGAAAGAAGGCTTTAATGTATAAATCCTTACAAGTTGCATATTGGCAGCGGGTTCACAATAATTACAGGTTACGCACTAGCACCATGTTCAATTACAGCTTAGGTAGTGGCAGCAGGTTCAATTGCAGGTATATTGACAATGGGCTCAAAATAATTACAGGTTACGCACTGGCAGCGTGTTCACCCACTACAAAGTGCTGGCACCAAGTTGATCCTCTACAA
>Ga0126342_10020727_pt1 | contig 11025 bp, 13 predicted proteins | sample Cyp1metagenome_FD_92528 | JGI IMG/M metagenome (GOLD analysis project Ga0126342, IMG submission 92528) | Coral microbial communities from Lord Howe Island, Old Settlement Bay, Australia - Cyphastrea 1 metagenome | ecosystem: Host-associated > Invertebrates > Cnidaria > Coral ...
ATAATATAACATATATGATGTATAGTATATAGTATATACAATATACAATATATAATATGTACAATATATAACATATGATATATAATACATAATAAACAATATATATAATATATAATATATATAACATATAATGTAATGTATACTATATTATACATAACATTTTATATATAATATAATATATTATATATAACATATAATATGTATTATATAATATATAACATATAATATGTATTATATAATATGTCATATACATTATGTAAGGTATACTATATAATATATAATATACACTATATACTATATACTATATAATATACAATATACTACATAATTAATTATATAACATGTGACATGTAACATATAACATAAATAATATAACATGTATAATACATACTTAAACATATAACATGTAACATATCACATATATAATATATGATATATAACACATAATTAGATATATAAGATATAACATATAACATATAACACATATATATAATACATAATATATGATTTTAAATATACAATATATAAAATATTATATATAAAATATTATATATAATATATAACATATAATATATGAACATATAAAACATAAAATATTAATACATAATACATGTGTATATGCATACATGAGGAATCCAAAAAAACGAACCAGCCATATCCTTTAGGCGCATTTACCAGTGTATTTGTCGCCAGCTCAAATTCTGGTGCGCCCCTTAAAATTGGAGACTTGAGCAAAAACATCTTGGGTTTCTCCAGTATGAAGGACTGGCGTGGAGACATTGACATTTGCATTGTTATTGTACATTGTTGCTGCTGATGATGACGAAGATAAAGCGGCAGGAAGGAGAACCATGAAAGGGTAAGAAAAACATATGAAAACAGTATGAATAAGCTGAACGCTTCTTCACGCCAGGAAGTCTACAATGTCTCCGTGATTGTGGCTCAATCGGTGTGGCTGCACAGCCTGGTTCACCATGGCCACCAGTCACCGCGATGATTCTGAGCAAATTTCTCTAGGAACCTCTGATTTTGGTGATGTGTGAAGAATCTTGAAGGGGTCCAGAACTGATTTTTGTTGCTGAAATCCTTTATTGTTGTTGCTCAAGTCCCCAATTTTCTTATTGGTAAGTTGAACCCACCCCATATATACTGAGTCTGAAATACTACTTGGCGTATATTGCACCTCCCAGAATAAAACACTGTATAAGTAGTTTCTTTTGGTACACTAACTCAACTTAGTGTATGTTTAACACTTTTTTTAAGTAGTTTCTTTTGGTACACTAACTCAACTTAGTTTTTTTGGTTTAAGAACTACCTGGGTGCATTTTTTCACTTTGTGTATCATGCAGTTTTGGATGTTTTGCTTCGACTCTGCCCCGATGAGTCGTCGCGAGGTCATCGATCTGGTGTCGTATAACATGCGGCAGCTTGGCGGTAGGAGAGATCGTTTGGATTAACCCGGGGATAAAAAAAGGTCTGGATTTTTGGGTCACGAATTGAATTATCTAACGAATTTCATTGAATCTTCATTGAATTATCTAGAATCTAAATCTTTCGCATCTTTTGGCACAGTTTTGGTCATCCCATTTTAGGTGATCCACTTAGCCATACCCAAATGATTGCTAGAAGGGAAACACGGGGCTGGCCCTTCATTTCACAAGGACCAGTTGGGAGAGTTGGGAGATGAACATGGGGGTCTCACAATTGGGGATGGTCATGGTCCATTTTGATATTCTGATATTCTATGTGCGGTGTGGATCAAGAAGCATGGCTCGTTCAATGGTGCCCGAAGCCTGGCTTGTATGTTTCATGGACCGATTTTCTGGAGTTTGCTCAGGGTTCGAAAACGGTCTTGACGCGTACAAGTCAAGCATTTGATGGTCTCTTTCATGACGATTTTCTGGAGTTTCCTCAGGGTCGAAAACGGTTTTGTCTCGAAGATGGCAAGTTGAGTCCCTGAGTCCCTGTTATTCTCCCAGACCTTACCAAAAATCAGGTGTCAGCTCAGACTGATCGACCGGGTAGTCATTAGAGGTGCCAACTGTAAGTGGCAGAGGGTTGGGAGCATGAAATCCATTGAGTTTATTGTTATTACCATTTATTTGTTACGGTTTATTTATTACTATTATTACAATTCTTATTTATTGTTTATCAGTACTGATTAATAATTTATTACTGTTGTTATTATTACAATGATCATCATTATTACTATAGTTTTCCTGCTGGGGTGCAATCTTAGATCCACGCTTGATCTGAATCGGTTGGAGCCCAAAGGCCGCTTTGCGAGTCTCAAGTGGTGAATCCACATGACGCCTGCAGCTGTAACATCTACCCTCTGGTAAACTGTTACATAACTATGGAAAATCACCATTTTTTTATGGGAAAACTCACTATTTCTATGGCCATTTTCAATAGCTATGTTAAATTACCAGAGGGTACCCTCCGAAACTACAGCCTGCCAATGGGGGCTCAACGAATTGTCAGGTGAGTGTTGGTTGGTCTCTGCATTTTCGTATCACATTTCGGGTCTTTTTTCGTGCCATGGATACCACAAAGTTCTTTCCAGCTTGATCTCAGGTTTTGGATTTCTGATTAAATTTTTTATGTCAAGCCTGGATTTCTATGGGATTTCTATGGGATTTCTATGGGATTTCTATGGGATTTCTGTGGGATTTCTATCGAATTTCTATGGGATTTCTATCGGATATTTTATACCACCCGGGAAGGCTCTCCGGCTCCCATGGAGCTGTACTGTGTGGATCTGGACTACATGAGTTTCTTGGAGCAAGGGAGGCGGCGCTGATTCGGGCATTCGAGAAATCCACTGGTGCTGGTGAAAGCTGGTGAACATGGTGGCTCTATAACATGTTGCATGGAGGATTTTGTTGTTGTTGTTGTTGTTGTTTTTCCAATTTATTTAAAACGCATTGTGTGTGTTGCAAACATAGCATGCGACTCGTCTAACAGCTCATGATCCTGGTCGTTTTTTTTTCGTTGTCCGAGTAGCTCCGATTCAGGAATTACATGAATATAATGGCCATTTATAGTGGATTTTCCCATTAAAAATGGTGATTTTCTATAGTTATGTTAGTTTACCGGAGGGTATGTATGTATCAATCCATCCATGCATCCATGCATCCCTTCATCCATCCATATATCTATGGATTGATGGATAGGTAGATAAATAGATAGATATAGATAGATTCAGATAGATGTTTATTTAGAGCCACCTTTCCCAACACCCATCGTTTTTTTTTGCAGAACAGCACCACCAAGGCATAGAGCTGGATCTCACCCTTCGCCCAAAGGCAGATGCGCTTAGCAAAGCGCAAGCGCCAGATGGGGATGTTTTAAGGGACACATATATATGGCTATGGATGAATAATGTGTCCCATTAATATCATCATATATCATCCATATAATATCCCCAATGCTGATGTTTTTTTTCCTTTTCAAACGGGTTGCAAAAACGTGAACAGCATATTTTATGGGGATATAATATGATATCATGCTGATGGTGAATGGGGATATCGTGAGAATGACAGCTGGTTACAGCAGCTATCCAGTGGTGAACGGAGCGTGAACGGAGCTGTGGCAGCTCGTAGTCAACGAGAATTTCCATGCTGGGACCCATCCGAAAAGGTTGAAGATTGGTGATTTACTCATGATTTAGGATGCACATGTTTACTGTACCCCAAATTTGGGAATGAAGAATTCTGAATTTCACGAAACGGACGGTGAAGAAATTACCCGTGAAGTTTTGGGTTTGTCTGAAAATGTGGTACCTCTAAATTTGATAGTTAATCATAACTTTCTCCTTACCCTCTGGTAATTTAACATAGCTATGGAAAATCACAATTTTTAATGGGAAAATCCACTATAAATGGTGATTTTCCATAGTTATGTTAGTTTACCAGAGGGTAAACATTTGGGGGTGAATCCCATGTTTTCAGGTCCACAGCCGTATGTTTATCCCAGTCGTGTTGATTGCGTATGTAAAAATCCCCATGTGTATAGGGATACTGTCACACCTAATTTTTTGGATTCTACTGCTGAGGGTTTTTTTCTACAAGGTGAGGCCTTGAAACCGCAGCTAAAATGGTTTACAGCTAGGTAAACTGTGGTTAGTAGATATATATATATATATATCATGGATATGTTTCATGATATATCAAACTAGTGAAAATGGATGTTGGGCTTATATAGCAATTTTCGTATCACTGGTTTTTTCACTATTCAGATCCTTTCGGGTTTGTCCACGGTTGCAGGTGCCCTGGAACACCAGGCAACGCTTCAAGGTGCCGTTGTTTACCATCTGGTTATGACTAACATAGCCATGGTATAGATGGCCCATAGAAATAGATGGTTCACCTATTAAACATGGTGGATCTTTCCATGGCTATGTTAGTCATAACCAGATGGTAATTTTTTGGATGTGTATATACATTCATATATAAATATATAGATGTATGCGTGTATATGTGTATATGTGTATATATGTGTATACTACTAAACTACTAAAGCAACCAATCTATTTATGATTTTTGCAGCGCATCTAACGCGGAAAAAATTGGGCTCCTGCGAGGTGCGACAGTGGATGGAACAAGAAAAGAATGCCGTGCTGCAGAAGGACCGTTTTAAGATCCTCCGTTTGGTTCGAGGGAATGCTGAGGGAATGCCCCAAAATTTTCCCATGGAAGTTTTCGACCCCAAAAAGATAGGTCACACCTATTTCACTAAACTTTTAGATGCAGACACGGATTTTTAGCTTCGGGTCTTTTTGGGTCTTGCTATATTTATAACTATTTATGTATATCAATGGCTTTTCCAAGGATTTCCATTGCCAGCTGCTGAGGCCAGGTCTATCTCCATCTTTGTCACTTGGGTTTGTCTGAAACTCTTGGGAGATCCACAAAAAGAATACCTGAATTTGCTGGTGCATCATTATTTTCCGAACATAGTCATTTGGAAGGGTTAGATTGTTAGATGCCCCATTTTCAGATACACCCACTTCGGTTGCTGAGGCCTCCGGTTCAAGAGCCCTTTTGGGATGGTAGCTTGCGGTTCCCTATGCCCTGCCCACAGATCTCAGTCCGACAGTCCCATGGGTCTGAGATCCTGGTCTTCCGCAGGACCTTGCAGAGGTTTTTGAGACTGATGAAGTTGCAGCCTGAGCTTCGAGCTTCATCGAGCCAAAAAGAAATGCCTTTGGTGAAGAAAATCTAAAAATGGCAAGAAAAGGGATGCACAAATTGGGCGGTTACTGCAGATTTCGGTTTGTATTTTCTGATGCCAGGTATCCCTTGTTTTCTTTTCATGTCACTTTTTAAGGGAGACGTTCGTTTCGGGGGTAACATCACCGGTTAACGAGTCGTTTAACGGACGCCCATGGATTGGTTGCTATCGAGGTGATAGCTCAAATGCGTGAATGCTTCACAGCACCTTGGTTGGAGCAACGGGAATAGCCACGGCTTGACGCTGCAAACAGCTGGCTGATTTTTACCGTAGGTCTGTAGGTGCTTGTAGGTGCTTTCCCGAAAAACTCAAGGTGCTTCCAAAAATGAAAACAGATATTTTCGTGGTGTAAGAACTTGTTCGTGGAATAGTTTGACTTTTTTCCATCCCATTTACTCGTCTCTTTTAGCATGTTTGAAACCACCAACCAGAGAATGTCGCTTTATTTTCAGAAGAATTGGACGTTTCGATGTTTTTCTCAGGTGGAGTTTTTCCAACTCTTCAACATGGGCTACCAGAATTACTCTCAAGGAGAGTGGCAGGTGGCACGGCGGATGCTGTTGGGGTCCCAAGTCGTCGCCTCCCTTTTGATCTTCGGGGTATCAGGAGTAACCATGGCTGGCTCAAGAATGATTTGCCCCCCAAAATTGGATGGTTACGCACATTGCAATCTCCAAAGAGATGTAGAAAAGTATCAAGTTCTTCCAAATCGTGATTAAATAGATATCTATCTATCTATCTATCTATCTATCTAACTAATCTATCTATCTATCTATCTATCGATCTATCTATCTATCTATCTATCTATCTATATATATATGTATATATATACATATATGTATAATTTTTCTATCCCTCAGGGTTTACTGTGTATGCTTTCTTTTCATCGGATGGCCTAGAAACTAACCATCAAGCAGCAAATTTTGGATCCAACGACAGCCGCTTCCGAGGATGGAAATCAAAAGCCGCCTGGCGCCCGATGACGGTCCCAGTAGCGCGTTGCTGAAGTTTATGGAGGCGCCCTTTGCGCGATGGGGATATATTGGGATATTATTGGGATATATTGGCAATTATAGATATTGGGCCATGATTTTTGGGATGTTTTGATGGAAGTTTTGATGGGATGTGGAAAAGAAAAAAGGCTTGGATCATTGGGGGACAAGATTCGATGATATGGGATGTTTTGATGGTGCTTTTCTATGTCATTGCTATGGATTTATGGGAGAACACTTTGTACGGCCATGGCCTGATGGCCTGATGAGTTGGATGAAGCAAACATGGACAAAACGGGGAATTCATCACCATTCCATCGTTGGGGGGTTAGTTTACTAGGGAACTTAACTGAAATAGTCCATTACTGTAAGTCCTCCATTTGTTGATAGTTAAACATAGTTCAACCACTTGATATTTTCCATTTGAAACCCCGTGAAGTCCTAGCACAGGCTGTCACAGGTTACCATGATTTTGCAACGCGGTGGATCTTGAGATTTTTCACCAATCCTCTGATTGGATCCTCTGTTTTTGCCACGTGGCAACGGGGTAGGAAGATTGGAACAGTGGCTTGGTAGATCCATAACTTTGACATCCTGCGCACGGGCAAATCTATACGTCTATATTAATATATATATATATATGTATAGCTAGATCTATATCTGTGACTAGATCCATATCTAGATGTATCTGCATACAATTCAACGTCTATTCTATATCTAATCCATATCTATTGTATATATATATATATACACAATATTCTATCTTTGTCTGTATCCATGATTATACCCATATCTGTCTATACTATAGCCATATGTAAAACTAATATCTCTATTATATCTATCTCTACGGAGTCTCTACCTATATCTCTACATATATCTCTAGCTATATCCCCAGCTATCTCTACCTAGTACCTAGCCTATATCTCCGAATTTCTTTATCCATATATCTATACCTAGATCTATACACATATCTAGGTCTATCTATAGTCATTCTGGAGTAGATGGAAAAGATGGAAATTGGCAATTTCAAGTCATCTCCCCAAAACGGGGATCATGGAACATCCCATATACCCCAGGAGGATTGTGTATCTAGCAAAATCCCTTCCTCGAAATCATCCAATCCCTTCCTAGCGCCAGTTCCCCCACGACTTTGATGCGCCCAAAGAGTGGATGGGCGTGCGAGATCTGGTCCGGCAGCTCGGGGATCAACCTGGGAATTCTTGTCATGGGCGAAATCCTATCACTGACGAAATTTTTGATGGGTGGGGATTTTGTTATGGAAATCTCAGCAATTGATTGGGATATTTCATGAGTTAGGGCAGTTAGGGCTAGTTATTTCACAGAAAGAGGGGGTCTTTATTAAGAGTCTTTATGGATTTGGATCATGAAACCACCAATTGTCAACTGGGAGAACCAATCCACAAGACCTGTTTTGGGGAAGTTTTTTGACTGATACTCGGCCTCATGTGCGAGAGAAAAGACTCCATTGGTCCTCAAATCCAGAACCTGCCAGCTCTTGTCACAGACCGTCCCTTTTTCTATGCATGTGTGATTGCCAGAACTGTCTGATAATTTTTGATTGGTTAAATCAATTTGATCAAATCAAACTTTTCATTGGTTCTGTTCAATCACCCATAATTACCATCACCCATATTCACCAATCTTTTTTTGGATTTCATGGATAACCCCCAAAAACCTCATCCTGATGCACCAGGTGGGCTACTGAACTAGGTCCGCTTGGAGCGGGACCCTTGGGATTTCAGCCATTTCAGCAACGGTGGACCGGATTTCATCAACAAAACCAGGTTTTTTTTTGAGTGAAACGATTTCACAGCCCAAGGGGACTTGGAACTCTTGGAGAATTCTTTCCGGGTTTTCCCGGGATGATGCTCGAAAAATATCTAAGTTTCCTGGAAACAAATCTAGGACCCTGGAACAAAAACCAAATTTTACTGGAAAAATAAATTTTACTGGAAAAAAAAAATTAAGGTTCTCCTGATCCTTTGGTGCCCTGGTCCTCTGGTCCTCTGGTCATCTGGTCCCTGGGTCCTCTTGATCCCCTGGTCCCTTATCCTCCTCATCCTGATCCTTTACCCTTCTCATCCTTTGATCTCCGGAACTGACCCTATATAAGCCCGAAAGCAACCTTGAATAGCCACAAACCAACCCTCAATAAAAACTAAACCAACCGTCCTACATAAACATCCCTAAAACGGACTGAAAGAAGCACCAAAAAAGCATCCGAACAACTCCAATTATGCCCTAAAATGACACCTAAAAACCTGAACCCAAACTAAATAAACCTTAAAACACAATCAAACAAGCACCAAACCGACCATAATTCGGCACTACATAAACCAAAAAAAATCACCAAAAGAACCAAATAAACCCAAATTAAGTCTTAAATGATGCAATCCAAATAAACCATCAGCAAAGCCCAAATAAACCATAATATTAAGCCCTAACAGCACTAAACAAACCCATGGACTACATAACAAAAACCGAAATAGACTTTAAAACTACCCCCCAAACAGAGTCTAAACATGTCTAAACCAACATTCACATAGATCCTAAACCAACCCGAAAGAAGCACCGAACCGGCACTAAATTCACACTACAACAACTTTAAATCGACACCAAACAAACACCAAGCCAACCCCAAATCAACACTAAATAAAGCACAAGCCGAAGTAAACTCTAAAGGAAACCTAAATCAACTAAATCTAAACCGTAAAACAATTAAAAAAACACACGCCCAAACTAACCGTACAGAAAACCTAAAATCAACCAGAAATAATCCCCAAATACACCATAACCAACCTGAAATAGATCCAACAACTAACTCTAGACAGTATGTTGCGAACAACACGAAATGCTGCAGATAATTTCCTGCGTAGCACAGATGCTGGCTCCAAGATGCTGCGAGCACGGTGCAAACAAGGGATTCAGGGCCAAAACGCTTTAAATACCATGCAAATTGCATAATTAAGTTCCAAAACCCTGCACATATTGTACAAATAAGAGATTTCAGCTGCACATAAAATTTAGATATTCAAGACCAAAACGCTTCAAATATCATGCAATTGCATGTTTAAGTGCCCAAACTTTGCACATATTGTACAAATAAGAGATTTCAGCTGTAAAAACGTTCAAAGTACAGATTCTTATTTTTACTTTTTCCAGTGTCTTAAGTTTTTTTTTCCAGTGTGGAGAATAAAGGTGAAGCCTTTTTTTTTTTTCCAGTAGTCAACAGTTTTTTTTTCCAGTGTCTACCCGGTTTTCCCAGCATTTTCCCCAGGTTTTCCCCAGGTTCTACCGCGGTTCGCACCTGTGTTTGAGGTCACCTTTCGGCGAAGGTTACGACCTGCCTGCAAAAGGTGACCTGAGCTGACCTGGTGCGCCGTATGTCACTGGCAGGGGTCATTTTCTCCGAAATCGATGGAATCCACAGCTGGGTTCAAGAAATGATGTTTTTTTTTTTGGTTTTTTTAAACCCTTTTGATCTCATGACATGATCCAAAATTGGACATCTAATGGGTACATATAAATAATATGTGTATATACATACGTATAGGATATCAAGAATATGATCTGGCTTTGTGGAAAGATGGCTTTGGCAAACTTTTCCAGGAGAAATGTGGATCCACCATGAGCTTTTGGGGTGTGGGTCAAAATCTTTGATTCACCAAAGGAATGGGACAGACTGGGACAGAAGATCGAAACTGAGGAGTTATGGGACAATCGAAGGGAACTTTGTTTGCAGATCTAGGGCTAGCAATTAATAGGTAAATAATTTCCATAGCGAAAATCACCAGTTTGAATGGGTAAATCATCATGTATCATGTATGAATGGGCCATTTTCCATAGCAAACTGTTCAATTTGAAACATGATACATACTATAAGAAACCAATTTTTACCATGTAATCATATAATGGTGTTGCAAATTTTGACAGGGCACGAAAAACTGATCTTCCACCACCTTCCATTTCGGTGGCACGTCAACTGGAAGGCATCTTCCGGAACTGATTTGAGATATTCTTGAATTGCACCATTACACCCTACTGTAACTGTGAGACCTTTTTTTTCGGAACCTCCACATTTTTCAGCAGGGTGGTTCAACCACCAGCCGTTCTGTATTTTTACTTAAATGCTTCCGAACTAAACCAGCCGGGAGTCAACACGAATCTGTGGGTTTTAGATTTGCGATATACATGTGAACAGCATTTGTGGCGTTGAGAATAGCAATACACATATGTACATAACATACGCATATTATGCGTACAACTATATATATATATATGTATATGATATATACATGTATATATAACACATGTATATTCACAGCATTTGCCATGACAAAATGACCTCTGTGTAATGCTAGGATTGCCTCCTTAAAGGAGGGTCAATTCGCGTCCACAATGACCTCCTTTTTTTGCGCGCGACTCGTGCGGAATGGGGAAAAAAATGCGGCGGACAGTGATGGGAATCCGCCAGATTCTTGACAAAAATCTCCCTTTGTTCTAGAAACTACTGTGGTTTAGCCTTGGTTCTATTCATGAATTGGGGTACCATATATGTATATATACATATATATATATATACATACATACATACATACATATATATATATATATACATATATATATATATACTGTGATTTTCCTGATAAACCTTGAGGTAACCACTTACATGTCTTGGAAGGGCCATTCAACGAGTTGAATCCATGTGGATAACTTTGACTTTGCATCGACCGTCCGATGCTTTACTAGTGGCTCAGGGCAGCCATCAGGAAAGGGC
>Ga0126342_10020728_pt1 | contig 11024 bp, 12 predicted proteins | sample Cyp1metagenome_FD_92528 | JGI IMG/M metagenome (GOLD analysis project Ga0126342, IMG submission 92528) | Coral microbial communities from Lord Howe Island, Old Settlement Bay, Australia - Cyphastrea 1 metagenome | ecosystem: Host-associated > Invertebrates > Cnidaria > Coral ...
TACATTTGGGCTCCATACAGGGCCCTTGAGCTAGCGTTACTCGAGCGCTACAGTGAAAAGTACAGCGCGTGGGCTACAGCTGCTGAGATTACAGACAGGGAAGTTGTACACTTGATTTCAACAATGGTGATGATGGTGATGATGAACAGTATAACTGAAACATCTAAACATCCCACAAAAACATCAACAAAAAGTATTGTGATTTCAGTGTTTGTTGAATCCCACAAAAACATCCAGTATAATAATCAACTGAAACAGTTTACCATGTCTTTCATCATTTCCGTTACATCCCACAAAAAAAATACCGGAAGACCCTACCTTCAGTTGGGGACCTCGCAGGCAAACTAAGCAGGCTATGCTACTGCACGAGCCGGCCCATTCTTGGAGGCTTAGCAGTAGCCATTTTGGGATGACGGGTGAACTTCCATCATCAACTCCCCTCATTAAATGTGGCACCTAGGTCACCTAAGCCAGTCTTTGTTTTAAACCATTAAACCACACTGAAGATTGAGATGAGTTTTTTGGATTAAACCCATTAAACCAATCTATTTTAAACCATTAAACTATTAAAGCATCGCAAGATTCAGATTCACATCATTTTTCAATCCGACCATCTCTCACGGCTATAAAAACCATGATTTTTCCACTGCAAACCATCAACTCCCAGATCTTCATGTCTAAAAACATGGTAAAACCCTATAAATCATCGGGAAATCCCCATGTTTCACAGTGAAGTCCCTGTAGATCCCTATAAGTCATCGGGAAATCATGGTAAATCCCTATAAATTGCTCTAAATCCTAAGGAAATCTCCCTGTTTCATGGCAATGTCCCTGTGCTTTTTCAATGGTTAACCACCCATCCACCCCTCGGCACCGATTGATGAAGACCATGGTCAGCGCCCAGAGCACGTCCAGTGTGAAGACGTACCATGCGGAACCACCGTGGACGAAGAGACAGAAGGTGCTGGTGGTCATCATCACTACCTGTGGGATGAAGGAAAAATAAGGCGGTTATGTTGCAATGAATATAGTGATATGGTGGTTATATGTTGATCATATGGCAATTGTAATATATATATATACCATCTGGTTATTTAACAGTTCGCCATGGAAAACCCAAAAATACATGGAGGTTTCTAGCTGGGAAAATCATCTCCAAATGGGCCATCTATACCATGGCGAACTGTTAAATAACCAGATGGCCATAGTGATACCTGGTGGGGTGAAGGGAAGATGTTGTGGGAATCCTTTGGACATGGCACTGTTGAATTTCCATGGGACTTTTTTTACGATCTATGTACCCTCTGGTAATTTATGGGATTTAATAGTGATTTAATGGGATTTAATGGGATATTATAATGATTTAATGGGATATTAATGGGATATACCCTCTGGTAATTTAACATAGCTATTGAAAATGGCCATTGAAATAGTGAGTTTTCCGATGAATAGCATGGTGATTTTCCATAGTTACGTAAACGTTTACCAGAGGGTATGGATCAAAATGCGTCAGAAAACTGGCTGAAAAACACGGGATGATGAAAGATTTTTCAATGGGATGGAGGGAAAATCTACACTGGAAACCATGGATTTTCTGACATGAAATATGGGGGGGTTCCTGTATATTTATCTTTAAACCGATCCACTGATGCAAGATGCTGTGACATAGAGGGGATATGGTTTTTATATGGGGATGGGTCAAAACCTATTACTGCCATATTTTGGGGAATAAACAGGCATAAACCATCTATTTAGGGTCCCCAGGGTACCAGGGTTTTGACTCATAGCCATATGGGATGCATACATACAGTATGGGATCTGTATGGGTTTAATAATCTGGGATGCCATATTTTTGGCCATATGAATTCTGGGGATATTCCCTGAAAATTAGGCCTGAAAAATAGGCCTTATATATGGTAGGTACTTCCAATCAATCGGTTCCTGAAATGGCCATTGACAAGATCATAGGTGTAGTAAGTGTAGTATGAATTTGTGGAAGTTTCAGTTATGTTTTAGTTTTAGATATCCATGGCTTCTATAGAATATAGTTGTTCTCGATTTATCTTTTCTTGGACACAGTTCTGATGGTTGAGTCATTTGATTTTTATAATGATATATAATAATAATAAGAATAATAAAAATAATAATAATAATAATGATAAGGATCCATGGCTATTTACAAGTTTATTATGGATTACCATCTGGTTATTTAACATAGCCATGGAAAATCACCATTTTTAATAGGTAAACCATCTATAAATGGGCCATCTATACCATGGCTATGTTAAATAACCAGAGGGTACGTATGCATTATAAACAGGCCTAAGTTCACTGGTTCATCATCATGTTCACTGTTAAGAATGGCCACAAATGCGGGGTATCCCCCATATTTTCGGACAGCAATATTGGAAAACTGGTGTACCCGGCCTGGTAAACAAACAAAAAGCTATGGAAAATGGCCCAGTCGAAATAGTGGATTTACATGGATGTACCCATTAATAGCATGGTGGATCTTTCCATAGTTTTCTGTTAATGTTTACCAGAGGGTAATCTCCCTGTGTATATACAGGTACTGTTCCTTCAGGTACAAAACGCATTGTCAATGCTGCCTGCCTCGCGGACCATGAGAGTAGAAAACGCTATCCACCCTCTGGGAATCAAACATTGCAATGGAAAATCCATGAAAAAACCATTAAAAACAAGATATACCATTTATATATAGTTGTTGAAATCAAGATCCATGAAAATCCATGAAAATACATATATCAATCACTATTGATTGATATCAACAACTATCTTGGATGTTCAATTGCCACGTGTGATTACCAGGTAACCATCGTGGCTTCAGCAACCATGATTTACCCAGTTTTATTGGGGATAATCCATCATCTGAGCTGTGTTCACCTGGTATTTCCAAGAAGCTTTCCGCATGTTTCTATTAACCCATCAACGATCATTTATCAATGATATCACGATATCCCTATATGTTTGATAGTCAAAACCCCATAAAACCCAACAATTGATTAAGTCGACTTAATCCCACTGAAATCGGGCACAACATGGGATTTACCATCTGGTAAACAAACATAGCTATGGAAAATGGCCCAGTCGAAATAGTTGATTTACCCATTAATAGCATGGTGGATTCTTCCCAGTTCCTTATGTAAACGTTTACCAGGCCGGGTAATTCATAAACACCATTCACTACAGATATATCTAAATCTACTATAAACCACAGTTATGGGATTTAACCACATTTAATCATCAACGATAGGGTCTTACTGGAATTTCAATGGACCAACGATTCACCCAGCAAGGCGCAATGGCTGCGTAGTCGTATTGCAGCCACCACTCGGGGGGCTCCATCGCCTCGCAAGGGGCTGTCGAATTTCTGTGTGAAATTGGTCCAACAATTGGAGTTATGGCCATGGAATGAACTAACTCCTGTAACTAGTTGGTTACCCTCTGGTAATTTAACGTAACTATGGAAAATCACTATTTTTAATGGGTAAATCCACTATAAATCACCATTTTCAATAGCTATGTTAGTTTACCAGAGGGTATATATTAGTATATATATATATCATTTTTAAGCCCATTTATAACTGTGAAGGGCCATAACTGTGGGATTTTTGATGGGGATGTTTGGTGAGATATTATGATAGTGGGATATCATTGATATCATGATCAAACATTTCGTGATTAACAATCATTCAACATTCCAATGTTGTTCTGAATGGGGATTTTCGATGATTTTATCAATGGATTGGTTTAAGGGAAATTTTACAGGAAAGCCCTATATTTAATGGGAAAATCTATGGTTTCCTGTAGATTTTCCCCTAAACCAATCCATTGATTTTAGCATCAAATATGTGGGATTATGATGGAAAAAAAAGATATGGTTTTATCATCAACAATGGGATTCACCACTGCCGTCAGGTTTACCCAAGAATGGATTGCTACTTTAATGAGAAACTGCTGATCGACTATTATTCAATGGATTGGTTTTGTTGGGAAAATCTACAGGAAACCATAGATTTTCTAGTGAAATATAGGGCTTTCCTGTAAATTTTCCCTTAAACCAATCCATTGAATTATATGTTGCCAATTGTTTTCCCACCATTTTCAGACAAATTCGTCTCTTTTGAGTCGTGCTTTTCTCCTGCCAGGCCATCCGAAAATATCTGCAAAACATGACCAAAACATGGATTACCCTCTGGTAAACGTTTACATAACTATGGAAAATCACCATTTTTCATGGGAAAATTCGCTATAAATGGCCATTTTCCATAGCTATGTTTGTTTACCAGAGGGTATGTTCATCCCGCCATCAGGGAATCCTTGTAGCGATTCATGATCATCAATATCTGCTTGGTGGTATACCTACCTACCCCTCTGAAAAATGATGGAGTTCGTCAGTTGGGATTTTCTGAAATTCCCAATATATGGAAAAAAAACACCAACCAATTGAAAACCATGTTCAACTATGGAAAGATCCACCATGCTATTAAATGGGTACATCAACGAAATTTCGATTGGGCCATTTTCAATAGCAAACTGTTGACATACCCTTTGGTAAACGTTTACATAACGAACTGGAAAGATCCACCATTTTTCATGGGAAAATCCACTATAAATTGCCATTTTCAATAGCTATTTTGACATAACCAGAGGGTAACCATAGGGTATATATTCCCTGCGAAAATGGATGGACAATTTTGCCCCCCCAACGAAGAAAATGCTCGTCTCTGGTAGCATGGCCAGCAGCATGGACGCACAGTCTTTGTTGGGGGGAATGGCGCAACAAAAAAACTCACCATATATTAACCATTATTAACAGTATATTAACCACATTTTCTATGGCTCTATGGTTTATGAATGTTTATGATAGATATAACTATTGTCAGGTTGAAATTGCTGATTTGGGGGCAAGAAAAGAACACATATTGTCAGTCACTTCCCCAAATGGTGGATGAACCAATGGAAAAACACCAAATCACCATTCAACAAACTATGGTTCTCGGTTCCACAACTGTGGTTGAACTGTGTGAAAGGAGGTATCAGATCAACGCTCGAAATCATCCAGCAGTCTCAGCCACAATCCCAGGTGAGTTTCCACATGAGCAGTATTCAAAACCCGAAAAGTCATCCCGTTATACCCTCTGGTAATTTAACATAGCTATTGAAAATGGCAATTTATAGTGGATTGTCCCATTAAAAATGGTGATTTTCCATAGTTATGTAAACGTTTACCAAAGGGTACTGGTTGGTTAAGAACGTGACTTCCCTAATGGATAATCCCAAAAAGTATTAGGTGTCATATCATCCTCTAAAATCAACCAACTGGGGGGTTTTCGACTCTGCTCAAATGCTGGTAACCTTTAAACAAAATTCGTTGTTTGATCCCCAATTCTTTCGGATCACATCAGGATTTTTTTTCTTCAACTCCATGACTACATCTAAAAGATATGATCTCATTATCGGGGGATCAACAAAAGCCATTCCTATGGCTGAAAATTGAACCATTGTTTGAAACCACAAAGCAGTGTTATTTTCTGATGTCGCAATGGATTGTGTTGGAAAATCTACCGGAGACCCATCAATGAAATAGATTCACAGCGACCCTCCTAGAAAAAGGTCATTCATCACAATTTAATTATATATACTGTAAGTAGGATTTTACTGATCGTCCTCTTTTTTTGGGGTAAAACACCATTACCTGGACGTTTTCCATCGCAAACCTCGTCCCAAAAAAAAATCCCCGCGCCTGTTCGGCCTTGAATCGCAGCAAGTGCGTGTCCCGGTGCTTTGCGGAACTGGGCAGAGAGGTGGCTACCGGAGCTGTGGATGGTTGCGAAATCACCAGTTGGGTGTTGGGATTCCTATGAAACACTGTAAATTTCATGGGATTCAAATAGGAACAAGCATCTAACTGATTTTCAGGATTTTCTTCCATCCACCGTAAGTTTTTATGATGGGTAAATTGTGGGAAAAGTATAGGAAAAGTATGGGAGAATATGTGAAAACCATGGGAAAGTAGTGGAAAATCATGAGAACATGTGTGAAAATCATGAGGGTATGGGAAAATATATCAATGGAAGTTTATAGCTGGGGAAAACTATCTATAAATGAGGGACTTTCCATTGCCAGGTTTGATTACCGGAGGGTATGTATGTGGGTATAACTATGGTAGGTTAGCCGGGACTTAATAACCACATAGGTCACTCACCACTGTCACCCCTTCTAACTTCTGGAAGCGCCCTGCAAGTTTCGGAGATATTTCAAACACACAAATTGGGTTGTCACCAGCTGGGCTTGTCAAATAAGGCAGTAAGAACTCCGCTATTTTTAGGTTCTTTACAATCTTTACAGAGAACTCCCCCTTAATGGAGGACGTTCCATTGCCTGGAGTACCTAAAACAAGCCTCCGGAAACAAGTTATCAGTCACTGGGCTGGTGATTCTTGGTTCCCCCATTCATCGAGGGCACCAGCTGGGTGTGCAGTTCCAGTGATGGATAACTCGCCTCACCCCTAAGCCTTTGTAGTTGCTGAAGCTCATGTTTCTCATACAATCGCTATAATCCCTTTTAACCAAAGGTGAATCAGTATAACCCCCATCATTAAGTAAGCAAAATGTATATACTGTGTATATACTGTATAAATATACATAGGTTGGTTTTACCCATTGATGTAGGACAGTTCAAGATCGTTTTCGCTCAAAATCCACATCTCACACCGGTTTTTCCCCACTGATCGTCGCGTTTTCGGGTCCGGACCAGTAAGCCCACATCAGCAGCACACGACCCTTCAGCCACAGCAAAATGTAGAACACCTCAGGGATGGTCAAGTGACATGGTGTTGATCACTCAGGTGACATGGTGTTGTTGATCAGCTAAGACTTGAGGCGGGGTAAACAAATAAACGAATAAATCTATATAACTATATATATAATATATGGATATATATGGTGCATATATATAGTATATATACAAATATAGTGTATATATATATATATACAGTAGTTGTATAGAGTTTCGGTGATCCAAACATATACAGTAGTCTCAAATATATCTGCCATGGTCAAAAGATGGGATATCTTAATTTTTGATGTTCACCATAATCCCAACATCAACCATTAATCCATAATGGGATCATATTGGGAACATCTGGCCATATGGCATCATGCATCGGGAATCCCAAACGGATCAAGGACGACCATCCCACTAGCCTATGGAAAAAACAACCGGCGTTTGGTGTTTTGTGGGTCAGCGGGCACCAAACTACTTCGATATATTCACGAATCCGATAAAATGAACCTGGTTGGTGGTTGAGCCTACCCCTCTGAAAAATATAGAAGTCAGTTGGGATTATTATTCCCAATATATGTTCCAAACCACCAACCAGTGAACCTACTTCTTCACCAATTTCGCCAACGCTACTGTATCACTAGACAAATCCGCCAGCAATCCGCAGTGTTTGCCACTTAACAATCGCCCATATTTTCCATGGAAATTCCCCCAGAGGAACCCCACAAAACTGGAGCGGTTCCACCAACCAACCACTTGGGGCTGCAGGTTACAGGTACCGATTCCATATATAAGGCCGAATTGTTTAAGGCCTAAATTTCAGGGAATATCCCCAGAAAATATGGCCAAAAATATGGTAAACGTTTACCAAAAAACGATGGAAAGATCCACCATGCTATTCATGGCTAAATCCACGAACTTTCTATGGCAATTTTCAATAGCTTTTTGTATGTTTGCCAGAGGGTAACTCAACCTCTATAACTTGGGGAGATGTTACTTGGAGGCTCATCCCACGGATCGTGGTTAATAAGTTCCCTGGATTATCTCATGTAGAAGTGGTTTAAAAAAAAACACACTTTGCTAAGCAGTTACCCTCTGGTAAACGTTAACAAAAAACTATGGAAAGATCCACCATGCTATTGGGTAAATATCAGCTATTTCTATGGCCATTTTCCAGTTCGCAAACTGCTAAATTACCAGAGGGTACTAACTTGGATGATCCTCCAGGACGACAAAAATCTCCAGTTACGCTAATCGAGGCGCTGGAAAAATGGCATAGCTAATCAGCGAACCACGGATGAACCTCGGCGAAAACATGAGGTTTTGATGGTCCCTGAGCCATTGTTCAATATCCAATGGTTGATGAGGTTGATGAGGTTAAATATAAAATGTTCCAAACCACCAACCAGCTACTGGGATTACCCTCTGGTAATATCCAATAAGATGAGGTTGATGAGGTTTTTCTGAAGTTGATGATATGGGGATGTAACCACAAGACATGGGGGTTCACCAGGATGGGATGGCCGGGAATTATCAGATCAAAAAGCGCTTGCACCCCATGGCATCATCCAAAGAAATGAGCTGTTGGTGAAGTATGAAAACCCGTCATATTTCATGAAATATCCCATTGTGAATCATTATTATGCGAATAGAATATCTCATAATATCCAATCTCCCATGAAATATCGCATTAAATCAGATAACCAAAACATATCCAAATTCGATTGTTGGCCACATCCCACTATATCTCAGTATATCCCATGATATCCCCATATTGTTAGTTATATTCCCCCCAAAAAAATGTTGGCTTCAAAGTTAAATATTCGTCACCAACAGAAATTTCACCAATGGCTATATCATTCAATACTACTATTTATTCCCAGTAAATCTGGTCAATTCCCATCATATCCCAATCTCATTATAGATTTACCATCTTTTTATACAACATATTGATGGAAAATCCATTATAAATGGAGGTTTTAATTTTTAATGGGAAAATCATCTGTAAATGGGCTATGTTCCATAGCTATGTGAAATAAACAGAGGGTATTACTATTTACTCCCAGTGTAGTCACTCTTATTTCCATTCTATTCCCAGTTTTTTATATGATTCATAATTCCCATGGAACCGCTTATAATTCCCAGTCTCTGACTATATTCCCACTATATCATTATAGATTCGACTTGAGACTCTATCACATAGTTCCCTAATATGGCGTTTAATGCTCTCGAATAACCAGGTGGTATGAGTCCTGTAATATATCTCCATTGCAATATATCTCCACTGTTGTATATCTCCACTGTAAAATAGCCAAATTACGTATATATATAATTACATATAATAATAATAATAGTAATAATAATAGTGATAATAATAGTAATAATAATAGTAATAATAATAATAGTAATAATAATAGTAATAATAATAGTAATAATAATAGTAATAATAATAGTAATAATAATAGTAGTGTTGTTATTATGATTTTTATGTAAATATCACTATTTATTTTCCCATTGATTCCCACACTATCCCATGATATCCCATAATTTCCAGCACTCTGGGCACCACGGACACAAAGAGCTGATGCCCCAGGGCTGCCTTCCGAAATTTCCCCACGAGTCGAGCTCGGAGTGCGACGGCTTTTTTTGGTGATCGAAACAACGAAAAATGGGTGGATTTGGAAACATGAGGATAATATATGGGATAATATGGTTGAATAATATGGTTTTGTATGGTTTTATATGGTTTTGTAGGGATACTGATGAGATAATCATAGAATATTCATGAGATCCTCTGGTAATCAAACAAATGGAAAATCCACCGTCTAGTTCGATGATCTTCCCACTCAAACCTCAATGTTTTGTCGTGGAAAGACTCTAATGGCCATGTTTGATTACCAGGGGATGCATATATATATATATATTATATTAATATGTATCCACATATTGCATGTTTGTTTCCTATATATATATCTTTATATCTAAATATATATATATATATATATATTAATTTTATATGCATATGATTATCAAAATTAGGTGGGATCAGGATATTATCTATATATATGTATACATATATATATATATATCATAAAAAGTAGGTTGGTCTACTGTTTCTTGAGGCTTGGTTTAGGTCTTATCTAATCTGATAATTTGAGATTTTACTATAGTAATAATGATACTAATACCAATAATGAGAATACCAATAACAATAGTAACAATAATAGTAGGAATAATAGGAACAATGGTGGATAATCTCAGAAGTCAAACATCAAAAGATGATTCAAGGAACAAAAATATAGAGATGTCAGCAATAAGACCAAATTAAATCAAGCAACCAATAGACATGGCAACCAACCTTAATAGATATGGTTTTTAAGCCCCGAACGAACATTCGAGTTTATCTGAAAATTCGGTACCCCCATGTTCAGTAGGACCCCCGAATGGTGGATCTAGATAAGTACATATATACCATCTGGTTATGACTAACATAGCCATGGAAAATCACCATGCTATTAATAGGTAAACCATTATCCATGGCTATGTCAAATAACCAGAGGATGTATATATATATATATATATACATATTATGTCATCCATCATAACCAAGTATCTCCGTTAGACAGACAGATAGACAGACAAACAGACAGATGTGTAGATAAAGCAAATGCCTATATATATATATACATATTAACTATATGATATAGTATATATGTATACATCGTCCCCCCCTCCTTTCCAGCTATCTCAAGAGCACCTCATAGAGCACTTGTTGGAGATCATCTACCTGGCCCAGAAAGCCATCGGAGCAGGGGGTGCAGTTGAGGCTGTTAATGGCTACCATGGGGAATAATTGTCATAAGTATTCTTAAGTTGGGATATGGGGCCCCCACAACTATGATTATGCATACAAATATCTATCTATCTATATTATATATACACTTATGTATGTATGTATGTATGCATGCATGTATGTATGTATGTAGGTATGTAGGTATGTAGGTATGTATGTATGTAGGTATGTAGGTATGTAGGTATGTAGGTATGTAGGTATGTAGGTATGTAGGTATGGAGGTATGGAGGTATGGAGGTATGTAGGTATGTAGGTATGGAGGTATGTAGGTATGTAGGTATGTAGGTATGTAGGTATGGAGGTATGTAGGTATGTAGGTATGTAGGTATGTAGGTATGTAGGTATGTAGGTATGTAGGCATGGA
>Ga0126342_10020729_pt1 | contig 11024 bp, 11 predicted proteins | sample Cyp1metagenome_FD_92528 | JGI IMG/M metagenome (GOLD analysis project Ga0126342, IMG submission 92528) | Coral microbial communities from Lord Howe Island, Old Settlement Bay, Australia - Cyphastrea 1 metagenome | ecosystem: Host-associated > Invertebrates > Cnidaria > Coral ...
CACGCAAAATTATTAGCAAACCTGAAGATCCGCAACCCCGCGCAAGAAATCTGCACCTTGATCTCCTAACAGCTCTGATGCACATGTCTCTTGTACTGCGCCTGCCACGGAAAATGCATTTTCGCAGATCCTCTTCGAATGTCCCACGGCTGCCATTTTGGACATGCTACAAAACGCTGACGTTTTTCCTCACTTTTGACCAGGTGCAGAATCCCTTGCGCCTGCCACGCAAAACGACATCTGAACGTCCAAAAGTGGGGCGAACTGACTTCGGAACGTGCTTCGCGCCACAACGCCGTGCGCATTTTCAACATCTCAACTTCCAGAAGTGCTCTGAACCCATCAGTTTTTAACACTTTTCACTTCGAAATGTGCTTCGGGCCACAACGGCGTGCACTTTTTCGACATCTCCACTTCCAAAAGTGGTCCGATGTTGGTGTGTTTTGTACATGTTGACTTCGAAATATGCTTCGCGCCACAATGGCATGCAATTTGTGTTCTCTCATCTGGCCAGATGGCTCCGCACCCGCCGCTTTAGCGAGCCTACTTTTCGACCCTCCGGAGCCACAAATCATTGGAAAAACACAGTGAATCACGACTTTTCTACCTTTTCCCGCACCTGCATCTTCTTTCTTCTGACTCTTTCTCTTCTCTGATCTTCTCTCTTCTTCTCTTCTCTTCTCTGACTCTTCCCACCTCTGCTTTTCCATCTGTCCATAATATTGTCGGAAGTTTGACTTCTAAACTTCCTTCGATGATGTAAAGGTTTGAACATCAAAACAATAGTGTGATGATTGTAACCTAATCAAGACATTATGTGCATACCACTCTAGACTTGGCAAAGCATTGTAGACGCTCCACAACTCGAACTGCACTTCAGAATCCTGAGGGTAACACTATGAGCACCAGGACACCCATGGCAATGTCACAACCGATGCACAACAGGTTTGGGATTTTGAACGCTGCCAGTTAACCATCATTGGAGTTGAGAAGAGTTGATTTTCATGGGATTCCCCAAGTTCACTCAACTAGAAGCAACATGACTCAGCTAAATATATATATATACACAGAGAGAGATAGAGAGAGAGAGAGAGAGCCAGTTCCAGCTCTGGATTGCAGCTAGAATCACGTGTGGTGGCGGTTCTTGTCAGTAGTTCTTTAAGCAGCTGGCAAAAATGGTTCGCTTCGGGCCCCGAGCAGAAAAAGAAGTCCCCATTTCTGCGAACAAGGAATAACAAAGAAGCAAGAGATGGGACTGGAATAGTGTATTTGGTATCCTATCTTGGGAAGTGGAAAGCAAATTTTACAGTGAGCGGCCACACCTCGTCCTGGTACATCCTTGAAGCCCATTGCAGCCTTTCCCACAGAAAGGATTCGTGAACTCCAGGGCCGTTGTCCAGCAGGGGGGCGGAAAGCCTTGAACGACAATTCGACGATGAATCCGGGCGTATGAGGAAAAGGAATGGTGAAACTATGTGAAACTTGCGGAAATGTGAAGATGGCCAGAAGATGAATCAAATGTGTTGCTTTAAGTTGTTTTGTGCTTCTTGCTGCGGTAAAGGCGCCAGTTCCACATCAGCGGACCACTCGGCTCCCAATAGGGACTCCTTTAGAGCGCTGAGATGTAAGGCATCTTGCCCCATGCCCAGAAAGAGCGCTCCTCACAGTGCAGTCAGCTGACCCTCCCCAGACTATGATTCATCAACAAGGCATCAAACGAAATGACAACATGAAATGACAACTATCACCATGATTGCCTCCGTGAATATTTTCTGTGTTCGTTGAAGTTCGTTGACTGCATGGTTACATATGGCTACCAATGATGGCGCTTGGAGTTAGCCTTCCGAGTATGACACTAAATTCAGCCTCAGCGTTGTTTGTAAATGCTGAAGACTCATGCCATGCCTCTATGAGTGTTGACTTTGCAATTATTCAAGGGATTCATACTGATCCTGTCTTTACCGTATTGATCTTACGTTTCTCCCTGTCCCAACCGTCACCTTGTCTCGGAAGCTTCGGGGGCGATGTCTCTTCCAGGTCAACCTCTAAAGGTCCCAGTTCTGGTTTTGCCGCATCTGCAGATCCGCGCAAACGCGCTACTCGAATACCATCTGCAGACTTCCTCGGAAACTTGACACAACAAATAGGCCAGATATGTGTTCCGATTGGTTTATAGCAATAAGTTTGCCTTTGAAATGTTCAAACACACACCTTCTCTATTTGGGTTTGCATGCGCACACAACCAGCTCCACGTCTGCATAGCCCCAGTGGCAGCAGTGAAGTGGAATGCAAGACAAGAAGATCTCACAATGGGAGCCGTCAAATTTGTATATAGATAGAATTAACGATTTGAAGCATCTATAAGAGGCAGAGGTCGAAAAAATACATGACTTGACATCAACGTTGGAATACCCGCAAAGCAACGAGTAGGCACTTTAGAATGCATTTTGTAGACCCAGTCTGGCATTGAAGTCGAGTGGCATGTAACTTATCTGCGGCCACATATCATTAGAAATCTGCAGCTTCCTAGCGGCACAAAGCTCAAGGTTCAGATTCCTCATCAGCTAATCATACAATCTACTACAAGCCCTTGTCTCTCTGCAAGGACAAACACACTCTCCTCCAGAATTGGGGGTCCCTATTTTGTTTGTCATCGCCTTTGCTTGATCGCTTGCCAGCTTGTCATCGGTCCTTTTGCTTGACCTCAATGACAGCTGCAATGGAAAGTCCTTGGGACGCAAGATGTGAACCTCCGGCGCAGGCCTTAGATGTCTTGACATGGCATGACACACCCATGGCGCTTGCAATCTAACGCGGATGTTGGATAGGCTGCTTCATAGCAAGTTATACGCTCATGTCTGCTTGGCGATTGAACCTACACCGTCCAAAGTTGTCGTCAGATTCAAGACGACGCTTCGCAAATCTTGCACATAAACCATCTATCCAAAACAACTCCTTTCGAAGCCTTCATCATATTTGCTTCATGTAACATCATGTATAATCATACGTGTATATATACATACATACATATATAGAACACATATTCACATACATATATACTGTGTATATATATATATATATACACACACATACATACGTGTGTGTGTATATATATATATGGTCCTGCTGGTCTGCACCTGCATAGGGAACAAGCAAGAAAGTAAAACAGAGGAATGTCAAAAAATCGTCAGGATATTGCAGATTTGGCTCACCATGCTGCATGTGAGGCATTTGGACTCCTCAGCATGCCGTGTCTTGGCATACTATGAAATCATATGAAATTAAATCTAGTTTCCCCTTTTCCCTCGTAGACAAGATAATCCCTTGGAATCCCTTGGAATCCCTTGGAATGCCTCCTAAGAGCAAATGAAGCTCCTTCCATAGAGGTGTGCTCACAGATCGGTCTATATCAGGCTGCAGTCAAAACACCGATTCAGATCCGGCTGCTTCGAAAACTCAAAATATGCCTTCAGCATGTCTCCAGTGCTGGAATTCCCTCGGCTGGGAAGTAGCACCACGTGCCTGAGATCGTTGTGATCTTGGGACAACAGCTGAAGGTTCGGAAAAAAAACTAAAGTTCAGACACTGTTCAGACTGCGTGAGCTCAAGTTCAGTTGGGAAGACCTGTCCGAAGCCTTTCTATTCGAAATTTCAGAAATCTTTTGAGTGTTTTTCAATGTGTTCTCCTTGGCACAGCGAAACGCCATCGGAACCGGTGGCCAGTCTCTGAACAAAGCCCTTCGCATCATGTACTCTGCACTTTGCATCCTTTTCATATGTTTAAAAGAAAGTGCTGCACGCCGTTATCAGACTCTCCGGCGAACTGCAAGTTATAATGACACAATCATGTATTCATGTATTCATGTATGTATTCATGTATGTATGTATGTATGTATGTATGTATGCATGTATGTATATGGTATCATATCACACATTGCAAGGGACTGGCAAAAACAAAATCTCTTTAGTCTGGCAACCTGGGTGAGGCCAGCTGCAGAAGGTTTGTCAAGTCCGTCGCTTCGAACCTTGAAACAAAGGTGGTTGTGAACTTTACCAAAACAGCCCTGCCTTGGCATACCTTATGCCTTGAAGTAAGCCTTGAAGGTCTCTATCTGGCAGTGATCCTGTAACAGAAACAGTTCAAGGGCTCCATTCTTTCCACCAAGGATGACCCAGAACCCAAAGGCATGCGGCTGCATGCACATGCCCCTACCACATCGCAATCAGTCTTCAAGGAAACGGTACACCAGCGTGGTAGATTCTTTCAGTTGGTTTGAGTTTATTCGTACTGCCAACTAGTTCGCTTCTTAAAAGTAAACTGGGTTCCTTTACAGTAACAAGCGGCATCCGATATAGCACTTGCTGCTGCGGGCTTCTGAAAAGATTGGGCAACTGGTTGTCTGTTAATGGAAAAACAAGCGCTGGAGTAACCTATTTTGAGGCTTGCTTGGTACTTTGTGGCAATCATGCAGCAGAAGGCTCTCTTTATGGTGTGCGACCCCTTTGTGAGGTATTGCGATAATTTCCATGGTGGTCACAGCGGATGTAACAGGTTTTCTCTAGAATCTGAAACTCCCAACTACATGATAAAGATGGATGGATCCAAATAAAACAGGAAGGAAAACCTTGAAGGGCAATGTCTCAACAAAGCAACTGCCTTGATTGATGCAATCGATTTTACAGCCATCTTGACCCCGAACAAACACACAATCAGATTTGGAATGTCCTCATTTTCGAACAGCACATGAAACCCAGATTCAAAGAGCACTTCTCTGACTGTATATATATATGTACAGTAATATATGGGTCTAAAGATCAACATCAATCTATGCATACATACACATGAGTGTACCCTGGCCAAAAGGTTCGCAAACTACAAAGCTAGGTCCAGCTAGGTAAAATTAGATAAGTATGCAACTCCGATGGCTATGACCAGCCCATCCCAGCTACAAGTTCAACAATCGCATCCAAGATCATGATTGTTTTCCCGACTTCCGGGTAATTTAATGCCTTTTCCACAGCCCGCCCGGACCAGTGAGCTATAGCTTGGCAACGTGTTGTCCGGCAAAAACCGTATTTTGCAGTTCACTTTCACAATCCTGAGTCCAGCCATGTCCGATAATGTCCACTCATGTACAGCCATGTCCAGCTTGTGCTGTGGAATCAAAACATTAGAGCAACAATCAGGGATGCCGATCGCCTGCTCTTAGTTTTTTCAGTTCACCAGTCTACACTTCCCACAAGACAGCACCTACACGCATTCTACGGGTCCAGTATCATCTTTCTACTGCTACTGTTAGCACTTGAAGTTTCTCTTGGTCCTTATCCACTCCCAGGTTTGGTCTCCTGCTATCAGCGTTTCTCATTCCTCTTATGGGTTCCTTTTTGCTTGATATTGTTTGATATTGCTTGATATGGTTTGATATTGCTCAGTGTTGCGACTGTTTCAGCAAGATCCAAGTTGTCTGCTCTTGCAATCCCGTGGGGGTCTATTCCTCTAGCAGTGAAAATTACCTCCTCAGTCAGTTCACAACATAGTCCTACACACCCGAGTTTCAAACTTCCTATGTGCGTACATATATATATATACATGTGTATAAGCCCCAAGCACTTTGCGCATCCTTTTCACTGCCTCTGCTGTTGTCCATCGGCAGCTAGGCCAAGTTTTTGGCCGATGCTGCATGATTCCTCCATACGCCCCAAGCTCCACATTGTCTTGTGAAGGTTGGGTACCAAACTGAGGCTGGCAGGCCAATGTTCAGAAAACCAATTGCCTTTCGCAGCACTGCCGAGAAAGCGCTCGCTAAAGTTTGAATTCTGGTTCTCACATGTTTTGGCAGCTTCTCAGTGTAGGTAACGTATAAAACGTCTTGCAGGTAAACTTCACATACCTTGTTTGTCATCCAGCGTCCCCTGCGTCGCACCATGTCAATGTCATCTGTGGCCAGTAAAGAGAAATGTCGCTCCTCCGTGATGATAACGGAGGCCTGAAACTCCACGGGACATCAACGTCGCTGCTGATACATCCGCTGCGCTCGAAGGAGCCATCCTGCGGGACATTTGCTGGAGCACCGCATTGAAGAAGGTTCCTCTGTGCAAGGCGAGCTCCGCTTGCAACTTGGCTCTGCCCGCCGCACCTCGGGTGCGGTAGCACCTGTGAGCTCTGTCAACGGATCCCCATGCTTAGAGGCAATCTGGGCAGCTAACGTTGTCAATGCTCTTGATTGCTCCAAGACATGCACGTGCCAAGCAGGAGTCTTCGATCTGGGATGATTCGGCTACAAGGGCCTGCTTTTCTGATTCCAGAGCTTCCAGTTCTGCTGGCTTCCCATCCACATGCACTGACACAAACCAGGGCGCTGTGTGAGGTGCTCCAACTGTGGAGAAATCTTTGGCAAAAACTCTGAAAGCCCTTTGATATCCACGGCGGGTGATGCGGCAGTTGGCCTCTTGGGCTTGACACCAGCGCCGGTAGGAGTACCCTTTCTTGCGGGCGGTTTTCTGTCTCCTGAAAAGGCTCTCTGGCTCGTACTGCTCCTCGTCTGGGGTGTAGAATGCTGCTGGGTCTGGTAGACCGGCAAGCCAATCAGGGCGTCCAATGAAGGCACACTATAGTGAGAATCGTCCTCGAATACGCGATCTCCTCTGTGGCAAGGGGCTTTCACATATGGTTGAGGAGACTTGGCAAGGAGTCGACCACCAAGACGTCGACATCTGTTCCTGTTGGAGAGACCGCCCCTCCATCCAGAATCACTGACGGGACTGTGCAGCGAAGGGATGGCCCAAACATGGCGCCTTCGTCTCCACGATTGCCAGCTAGCACCAACTCTTGAGGAAGAAAAGCTGCCGGCATAGCGAGCAAAATGCCATCGGCTCGCTTCATAAGGGGCAGCACTGCGCTCTCTGCATCTCCATCCTCGATCTGTCCAAGAGGCCATGCAAGCACGTAGGGCTCCATGCTGGCATCCATTGAGTCCATCATCATTGACAGGTGTCGTACTCTGCAACTCCAGCTCCAGCCAGGAAAACCTTGGCTTCCTGCTTAGGCGGGAAGGCGTGGGAGATTGCAGAAGAGGCGGCGAAGTCGCCGACCACTTCCCAGTAGGACTTGGCTGACTTATAGATAGTTGGCCTTTCCAAGCCAGGGGCTCTGAGCACCACGTAGAACCTTGGGCGAAGATCCAGTTGAGGGCTGTGGTTTGGAGAATGAACCCTGCCGCTAGTCACAGGAAGCTTACTGGCCCGCCAACCAAGCTCTCTTGACTCTTTCAGGCCCCGATGTTGATGAACCACCCAACTTCTTGCCCTCGGACTCCAAAATAGCGGGGGCAAGGATCAAAGTTGCTGCAATCTGGTCCCTTGTCTCAGGGACACGAGCAGGCTGAGCAGGAGCACCACCCTCTGAAACCAAATCAAAAGAGCCCTCTGACTGACGGAAGATGTCGCAAAGAAGAGGTGGATGATGCGCCCCTGGAGGAGATGTCCTTGATGAAGTTCGCAGCAAGCTCAGGAGGCCCACGCACAGTGATATGGAGAGCACCCAGCTTGCAAGCCAGCTCAATGTCCTTGGCGTCGTCGGACCGAAGACTCATACAAGTGCTCGGTTGGCGCCGAGTACCTTGGATTCCTGGAGATGGAGCCCTGAGCAGCAGCAGCAGATGGGGTAATCAGATGGCCAAACGAAGTCCAAAAAGTCCAAATGGCCAGGAGACACAGGGAAGCGCCGAGGATGAGACCAATGACGAAGACGAGGCAAAGGATAGACAGTGAAGGTTGGGTTCAATATAGAGGACACCCCCAGCCAAACACGTTAGTCCTAGCTCCCTCCAAGGCCAGGTGGACCCAAGACACAAAACCTGGAACCATGAGCTTGAGCGGCGTGAAATCCGCTTGAGTGCTTGCTGTCATATGTATATTATATGTACATGTATATGTAGATGTATTTATATATATATATATGTGTGTGTGTGTGTGGGTTTATATGTGTGTATGTGTGTATATATATATATATATTTGTGTGTGTGTGTTTATGTGTACATATATATATATATGTGTGTGTGTGCTTAGCAATGCCACACTATTCCCTGTATTGTACATCATTCTACCCACCCTGACAGACTGCGCAAAGGCTACCTTCTATGCTTCCACAAGACCCTCCGTGGCTCCCCCTTCCTTCTCTATTACTTCTACTCTTTCTCATTAGGACGGTTTTTCCTTTCTTTACTATGTTCTTCATTGTGTTCTTCTATGTTCATGTCATTCCTGTTGATTATATACTGGCTTTCACGAATAGATTTTGATAATGCAAAGTCTTCCAAGTCTCCGTTCGCGCACCTCACAATGCATTGGCTCACGGAAGTGCTCACGTAGGCTTTCACGCCATTCGAGATTTTCTTCCTTCATGGCCTGGCATCGCGTTGCAGCTCGAACAGTTTAGAACACTGCAAGGTTGCAGCAGTCCACATCTGGTTTGAAAGTGGAACCGCATTGACTTATTGTATATTACTATATTATACAATTATATGCTATTATATATACTGTATATACTTATTGGTTCAGTTTCATAGGCACCATCTTTGACGCCCGCTCCTTCGCGTAACTTTGGCGGAACTCTCGCAAGAAACCTCCCTGTCGGGTTTATGAGTGTCATGAAGATTCATGGCCTCTATATAACGTTCGCAGACCTTTGGCAAAACAGACTTTACTTTGGGGAACACGATAAAAAACTTTTGGCGAGGAATAGAAACATGATATGAACAGTCATGGCAATTGTGACTCCTTATGGTAGCCTTTTGTCGAGTACAGTAATGTATACTCTATATACTCTATACATATCTGCATGGCTGTGGCAGAAATAGTTGCATAACCGTTTTGTGCATGAAACAAACAAGGATATGTTTGTCTAGTTGTCAACCTGGTGATGCCTGTTAAGTTGATCCTAACTTGAGCTCAAACAGGCAGACTGCCTCCATTCCACTGGACAGTGGAATGCTAGATGCTCGTCCTCCTTCTGCCATTGACGGATTGCTGTATTTGTTGCCCTCTTGGTCCTTCACGACTCACGAAATGCAACAAAGTGATACAAAGTGCAGGTCAGACAGTTGATGGTATAGTTCAGAGCTGCCCCGAAGCCATCTAGTGATCAATGGCCCTGGATAGACCGATTGTAGCCGGAACTGTAACATGTGCCTCGCAAATTCATGCAAATTTGTCATAAATGCACACTGGCCAAATGTGCCACTGGTTTGCTCAATCCCCTGCCAAACAGATGCTACTTACTTTTGGAGGAAAAAAAACGCCTCTGGACAGCACAGCCTGTGTTTAAAATGTCTATTTGCAGGTTCCTGTCAGCAGTCTCATGTCTTGAGTTTGCGGTAGGAGAGGAAAATTTGCATTCTTCTGATGGCAAAGGTCAGAAGAGTGAAAATATGGATTGATGACATCGCACTCAATGTGACACAATCATTCCTAAACAAATCGAAGAAAAAATGTACATCCCACTTTCCTCGATGGAACTCTTCTTTGAATACTACAGTAAAACCTGCTTTCCGTTTCCTCAACTGAAACCGAGGTATCCTCAAAAGTTCAGAGGTGTTTTAGAGTTCAAATCTTCCAAGAGAGTCTTTGAGAGACTAGCCGTGACTAATCTGAGGTTCACAAACTGCTCCTGAGCCTTCCAGAGGCGCACTTCAGCAGCGCTTAGAACTTGCCCATACCTAGGAGCCAGAGAGACATTGAAGCCAGACAGACAAATCTGGCATCTTCTGCGGCCCAACAACGTGCTTACATACAGTACAATAGATACATCTCTGTTTGTTTTTGGATGCAAAATGATTAGCAAGCGAGCAGCAAGCTCCACAAGGGGGCAAGAAGACAAAAAAATGCATTACAGTAAATAATAATGAACACACTCATTGTCACATTGTCATGTTTTTCCGGCTTCGGAACGCAATCTCCCCGCTCCAAAGGCTTCTAACAGCCGGATGCTGAGGCACTGATCACTCTCAGCACGTTGCTCTTGGAATGCTGCAGTGCGACTGTTGGGCCAACCCAATGGGCTCCACAAGGCATTGCCCTTCGGTCCACTTGCTCCACCTGGTCCACTTGGTCCGCTGGTGTTCACAGCGGCGACATCCTGAACCCAGCCGATATACACACAATACCCAACTGTTCAACGGTCGCCTGATCCCAGGGTTTATTGGATCTATTGAATCTATTGTTTAAGATGTTCATCCAGATTGGTGAGCTTGAAACCAGATCGTCAAGCCACAATGAGGAAGGGGGATATAACTTGATATAACCTCTTCTAGGCCAAGGCCGAAAAAATACAGATGACAATGAAACTGGAATTTGTTGCAAAAGGTGGTTCCTCGGGCAGAGTTGATACTTCGTGTCAAAAACTGCCTTCTTATGTTCTCAATATTCACAACAAGTATATACATTCAAAGCCTACAAGTTTGCCATCAGACCACATTCTAAGATTCAGAAAGTTCAAAAGCGAGACGTTTTTGAAGTCTTTGGGCCAAGTTGCCTATGTCCTCGCTCAAGGTTAAAAGGAACCCAAATGTGTGAACTGTGCTTTCGCGGCTAATGCTTGGCATACTTTCTGGATGTGAATTGGTTAAATCCAGCGTGGTGGCTAGAAACAGACAAAAAATACAAATCAAGTTCGAGAGGTGTCCGTAGTAGAGTACAAAGTGATTGGGAAAAAAAAACACCAGAAGTAAAAATGTTGTGAGGAATCGTGTCACTCAATGGTCAAGAAATTAAGGAGGACCTGAGGCATCAAAATTGTCCCACTCACGCAGAAAACACAAACACAAAAGCATCCAACAGGTCCAACAAGAACTTGCTAGCACTTGGTAGTACTTGGTGGCTATGGTCCACCGTGTGCCCGGGCCGGCCCGCGGGCCCGCGCTAGTCTTGGGCTATCGGGCCCGCGCTAGTCTTGGGCTATAGTCCACCGTGACCTTAAGCCCGTGCAACACTAGAGACCGGCAACAGCAATGCAAAGTAATGAAAAC
>Ga0126342_10020730_pt1 | contig 11024 bp, 9 predicted proteins | sample Cyp1metagenome_FD_92528 | JGI IMG/M metagenome (GOLD analysis project Ga0126342, IMG submission 92528) | Coral microbial communities from Lord Howe Island, Old Settlement Bay, Australia - Cyphastrea 1 metagenome | ecosystem: Host-associated > Invertebrates > Cnidaria > Coral ...
TCATTACAAAATCAAAGGTACCAGACCTTTCCAAGCATGGTTATCATTACAAAATCAAGACTGAACATGTATTTTTACAGAGCAGTTAACCCCCTAATTCAAGGCAAAAAAAATAAAATCATATCAATAAATTTGGTACCAAAAACACCATTTGATTTTGTAATGGGCCTGATTTTATAAGGATTCAGGTCTGGCCCCTTGATTTTGTAACATGATTTTTCCCCCTATACCCCCAGGGCTTGATTTCATAATGTGCCATGATTTTATAAGGTTTTTAGAGTATATTTTGTCAAAACGGCGAGTATCAAAACCCATGTTGTGGATATGGAACATTTATTCAAAATATTTCAAAATTACTTAAATATAATACAACATAAAATCACCTTATAAAATCAAACCTTGCCATGGGAACAAATTAGAAACATATGGATACTTACAAAATCAACCCCAAAGTTCGTAAAATTGGCTCAAAAATCTCTCCAAATTTTGTAAAAATTGGACCATTTTGGCACCCCCCCAGGGGGTCTGGTACCCTTACAAAATCAAGACCATCCATCTTGCCATATGTCCACCTATCTTCCAAAATGATGTTATACCCTTCATCCTTAGGGGTTAGGATATGATTTTGTAGGGTGGACTCCTTACAAAATCAAAGGTGAAAAACTCTATGTACTGGGGGTCCGACCCCCATGATATTGTAAGGGAAATTGCAAGGGGGATCTTGAAATTACCTGATTGCCTGATTTTGAGCATTGTTTGCCTCGTTGGGGTCTCCTCTCGCTGCATCGCAGCCTCACGATGCCTGGCAAAGCTCCATTGAAGCAAAGCTCTGAGATGCTCTCAGAGAACAACCAGCCAAACTATCCCAAGACTAGCTGCCCTCAAGTCTCAAATAGTCGTGGCTTAAAGTTTGCAGTTTTCATTCTCTTGGCAGAACTGCTATTAAGGATTTTCCAAAAAAAATTAAAGGAACGTTCTGCAGCCGCGATGTACGGACAGTCTCAAAGACATAAATCACCGGTTTGACACTGATCTTTGTGCAATTTCCTCTCTCGAATTCCATCCCAAACAAACTTAGCTACTGTCATTTAATGTCTGCTGAACTGATGAACTGATCTAACAGTAACAAGTGTTGTGAGTGCCTTGGACCATGTAGGAAGTATTGCCGTCTGCCACCTGCCGGGCTGGGACAAACAACACAGCCTCGCGGCCTTGCTGCGATCCCAAACTTCTTTCGTGTTCTCAGTCCGGACCAGTCCGGTGCCTGCAAGCTGCTCATGCAAATACTCCAAAGAAGCATCCTGAAAAGCATCTTGGGGTATTTGGGCATGTGATAGTTGATCATTGAAATATGGACGAAACAATATATATATATGTAAATTGATACATAATGATACAATGATACATATTGTATTGCCTTGATACTTTTCACTGCTCACTTGTCAGCTTCTTAAAAATCAAAAAATAACAAAGGCATGCGGGTGTTCTGGCTACATTCATCTGAATGCTTGCTGCGGGGAGAAGTCTCTCCCAGTATGCGATGCTATGACTTTTACGGGTTTTCCAGAATTGCTAGGCTACAGGCTAGAGGACACTTTGACTGTGTTTCCTATGTGGACAACATCTAGCTCCCAATTCAATGATAGGGCCGCACTCAGAGACACTCAGCCCTGTCATCTCCTTGACAGGTGCCGGTTGCCTAGCATCAATGTTGGAAGATGTTGCAAGCATCAAATTCATTCAAATTCAATTCATCTTCCAAGCACTGTCCACATGCTATAGCTCAGTTTACCATGGAACGGCTGCAAGGTCTGTCTGGCACAATGTAACTCCCTCCGCATCCCCTTGAAGAAATAGTCGGCTACTCATTCTTTGCAATGTCCACTAAAACTGAAATTTCACGCATGTCATGGTCTTAACCCGTGTTTCCCAGCACAGACTGACAAGCAACGCTTCTATAGTGCTTCTGACGGTACTAGTACATGTATTCGGAATGTGGTCTGGAAGTTGTGCAACCTACCCGTTGCTCAGCCCTCAAATGTTTGACAGTATGTCCAAAAAAAACGTGAAGGATTGATTGATCAGCGCAGCGCACCAGCAATTCAGCGTCCATTTTTTTTCGCCAGTTTAATCAGCAGGGCCACTGATTCAGCTGGAGCCTTACAACCGAATTGCCATCATTTGACTGAATGCATTAACAGCTCTTGAAGAGCTACAAACCGTGTCAGTTTGTAAATTTGCGATGTGCCCTGCGAGTATGGCACAGTAGTCCTTCAGGTCCGACACTGGTTGTAGAAATATCTGGGCATCAGTCTGTAGAGCCGTGAAATCTCATGATTGAATGATATTGAATCTGGGTGACTTTGTCTATAGATGTTGCGATCTACTTTTTCCATGTCCATGCCAGTATTACCTACCTACGTTGGGGCCTAAGGGGGCAGGCTCCAGGACAGTCCTCATATTGCCTCCCTATCACAAGAAGAACCACTCTGGGAACAGAAATAGCTGAAGCTTAAGGACCGCTGCGCGTGCTTCTGCGGCTTCTGTATGTGAAACACAAAGAAAATTACATGGCAGTTGATTAGAATGCTGCCTGAGAGCTCCCACTGCATCTTGAGAAAGAAGCAAGGCAAGAAAGTAACGAACATAATAAGGCAATGTACATGTCTTTGTAATAATATTATATAATGATTCTGATAGTACAGAATTTCCATTATATAATTTTATCTATGTACTGTAATATATTGTCACTTAATATTGAATCAATGAACTATTGTGAACTTCTTGGCTCGTCATTCTCCTTCAGCTGGCTCTGGTGGTGTTTCCCACCAGCCCTGCAGATTTTTGCAGAGACTTCATCGACGACAAAATCATTCCGTGTCCATTCCAACCTTTGGTTTGGGTGGAAGGTCATCTGAGTCAGCTCCTCGGAAATCAATACACCACAAGCCGTCCAAAATGACATGAGACGTAGAGATATAGAGATGGAGAGCCACCTCTTCCTCACCTCTTACCTTCTTGATATTGGGTTCAATTGAGATTGTTTTTCCACATCAAACACACTTAAATGAGTTTGCAAAATGGACCAAACATCGTGGATAGATAGATTGTTGGCAAATATGAGGAATACATAGAGGCAGAAATGGATTTGCAAAGAGATGGAAAATCAAATTGGAATTGGGAAGTAAAGTGAATTGGATTGAATCAACTATTTTCCGGGATGTGATTGCCCTGCCTTCTAGTTGGGTGCGAAAGATTAGAAAAACATGCACAAATGCCGAGACATTAACGACTGAAGATTGTTGACAACAACTGTTTCAGCACGTCGTTCCAACATACCGGATCTAGCCCTTGCTCCAGCATCTGCATGTTTCAAATTCAGACTCCTAGAGCCTCTCACGGACCGAATGGAGCTACATTTTTGTTATGGCCGAAATTCAAAACACTGTCTCTCCCTACCAGACCGACCCTCGATACCAGCAGTGTCTGACATTGATTGATTGCGTTTGTGCATGGCACACAGGGTTACCCCAGGCCATCCGGAAGTTACCCCAGGGACCACATCCTATTGGCACACTGGTACCACACCATCGTTGGTTTGGCAAACAAAATTCTTAGTCCGTGCCATTGCAAACCACACATTTAATACCATCTCCTTTGGTGATAAAGCCATGTTGAAAGTGGGCAACCGCCATAGCGCTGAATCACACCAAGAAGCTGGCGCGGCCGCACCGAAAAATGCTTAGGAAGCTGTTTTTGCTAGCCTTTGTGTCCTTCTCAGACTTGTCGGAGGGATCCATAGGAGTAGCCTTTCGAAACTTCTCAGCCTGTGCCTTCCATTTTTCCCAAGATTCCTGTGACAAAAGGTCCAGAATGTCAGCGCCTGTATCCACGTGGAGAATCTGTGGGCCTGGAACGATTAATGGTGCAAGCGCTGCCGTCTTTAGACTGAAGTCTGCAGGCACGAAGCATGTCCAACTGAGAATCTATGAGAATCTGATAGACTGACTGATGGACGTCCCCAAAATACCACAAAAAAAAAGACAAAAGAAAAAACTAAAGCACTTGAAATCGCAGACTTGGAACTTTTAAAAACTGAAAAAAGAATAAAAAAGATAACGAAAACAAAGTTGCAAACAGCGCGCCTTGTCTCTCGAAAGCTAATCCAACGACATCTTTCACCGGGCGGGACGTGGTGCACTGCTCGGCTAGCAGCTCCCTTGCCTTGGGAAGCATTCCTGGCTGAGACGAATCTGTGACCTAGATCGATCAAATGACTAGCCCAAACAGTCTATGACATTCTGAAATATTCTGAAGCTTGACTATAGCTTAAAAAGGATTAAAAAGGAATACTTGACTAGCTTGAAAAGGAACGTGTAATCTATGAAGAGCAAACAGCAACCATATCAACCATGAATTGAATCAGTGAGAGTTATGCTAAAATTACCAGGCCTACTTGACAAAGAATATCTGAACATGGCTAGTCTCAGTTGCTGAGAAACTTTCAGTTACTTCAAAGGCATGGTGAATTTCTTTTGCAACAACCCTTGATAATCCGTGCCTTTGGCAACTTCGAGCAATTTCTCCAAAGGAGGCTCAGAGACATCCCACTGCAAACATGTCCAAAGCTGCAGCATGGCATCAGCCTTCTCTCCAACAATGGACTGGCAATGAGAGTTCACCACTGCCACTGTCAAGGACAATACTCCTGCAAAGCCCTGAGACTCCACAAAATCCAAGACCCGAAACAACATCTTGAATGGAAGCCATCGTGCGAACATTGTTAACCAGGCATCCAGCAAAAACACATCGAGGATGACATCCTGCGCTTGAAGGGATTGGGCAAGCGCCTGTGACTGGTGTGCGAGGAGCGCATCAAATGCCTGTTTGACCGTCTCAAAGATGTGAAATCCAGGGAGCCAAAGCTCTCGCACTTTCTCCAAGCAAGACTGGAACCTTGCGTTGGCAGCTGACTCAGACAGGTTGGCACAAAGCACTGCCGCAGGAAAACTCATGCCTTGACAATATCCAATGTGGGGATTGGACCGGCTGTAAGTCAAAAGCACATTCCGGATAGTAGCCCGTCTGCTATCCACCTCTGGAGTGTTTGGGAAAGTTCGAGGCAAGTCCAAATCAATTTGCTCTTTTACCAGCTTTTCGTGGTTCGATGCATCACCTGCCCCTTGTGTCTCCTGAACATCTTCAAGCCGCTCTGCCTTTGGCTCTGCTTCCAAGTCGTTTCGTGGCGAATTTCCAGGAGACACTTTGGGCAGAATGCTTTCAGGCGCTGCATCAAGCGGAGCCACCTGCGCTGTGGGAGGTTGTGCCGATAGTGCCGGTTGTGCTTTGACTTTAGCTTTGGCCGGTGCCTTAGCTGGTGCCTTGGGAGGCATAAGCTGATCACCTTGTTTAGCTTTTGGTGCTTTTGGGGTCCCCACATTCGTTGCCTCACCATTTGGAGGCCCTTCTGCTTTGCCTGGTGCCTTTTGGATTGGGGAATTCCCAGGACCTGGAGCTCCAGGTGGTTTTTTCGCTGGGACTTTGGGTGGCTGGTTGATGGGTTGAGTTTGGTTTTGAGGAAACGCATTTGCTTTTACTGGTTGCTTCGGGGCCAAGGCCTTGGGCTGGGCCTCTGAAGCCATAGCTTTGGGAGGTAACTCTGCCTTGGCCGGTGCTTTGACCGGTGGCGGTTTCTTCGGCGGTTGCAGTGGTTCGGACTTGGGCGCCGTGGCAGGTGCCTTGGCAGGTGGTTTTGGGAGTGCTTTGGCAAGTTGAGGGTCTGGCTGCTTCGCCTGCTTGGGCGCTGCGTTTGCAGGAGACGCAGGTGCTTGCATAGCAGGCTGGCTCTTTGGTACTGGCTGTTGTTTTTCTTTGGGAGGCGGAGGCTGCACGGCATTCACTCCTTTTGCTTTGGGTTTCGGATAGGCGTTGACTCCAGCAGCATCTGGCAATGTAGCCTTTGCCTGTACAGCCACTGGCTTTGGAGCTTTCGGCTTTGCTGGTTTTGCTGGCACGTTTCCTGCAGGTGCAGGTGGTGGAACAGCTTTGGCGGCCGGCTCTGCTTTCAGCATGCCAACTATGTCGATGCTGCATCAGCCAGCATCACGACAAAGGTGCAAACCACCAAAGCAACATTGCCGCTTTCAAAGTGTCTAGCCCAAGGTATTCTAATGTATGTGATGTTTGCTGGCGTCTAAATTTCAAGTAGAACTATGTAAATGCAAGTTCTGAAACTGGACGCAGGGCAAAGTCAAAAAAACATAAATATCATATGATATGGCTCGATGAATGCTTTTCTTTCATTTATACTTGACATTGACTAATTCAACTTCGGACAGGAACTGTAAATAATTGAGAAAAGATTTGACAAGTATGTCACTAATGGGAAATTCAAGAATGACTCTGCCCGTCAGATCAGTGATGATCAGTGACAACCATGCAAGTCACACTGTGAAATTTTGACGACCATGGGGAAACTTGTCTGATTGCTTAACTATATTGTTAATAACAATAATACATTGTAATAATACTACTTTGCCGAGAACAGCTGGAAGCCTCTGCTGCCGCCCATCCAGAGAATGAAGTGCAAAGACACGCACGCAAGAAAAGAACCAAAGTCAAGTGGTCAGTCAACGAAGGTGAGCTGCTTAGAGGCTTAGAGCTTGAAAGCTGTTTGAAAACTGTTTGAACAAGATCAGCAGGTTTAATTCGCTGTTCTCGGACACTGAGGTCTGCACTTTTCAGCGTATGGGGGATGCGGCATAGCCTAGAGGTTGCCCTCACCCATCCTACAGTATGTTCAGTGACCTTTCTGCTTACTACTGTACCTCAGCTTAATCTCACCCAAATCTCGAGGCCAAAATCAATTGCACCTATCGGAATGTAGATGAAACCTCGCAGACGGTACATGAACTAAACATATCGGCTCAGGTCTGCTGCAGTCTGTCGCTGGGAAAAAATGGCGCCCTGACTTTCACAAACACATGGGGACATAACCGTTCCAGCGGCACTTCAGGGTGCTCCGAATCCTCACTCCCTGCTTAAAGAAAGTAAACCACCGTGCTGAATCAGAGCCAGAATGACCGGCAACCGACAACTTCAGATATACTTCAGATTTAACATTTAAGCAAGGATCAGATCAAGCCAACTTGCATCAAACAAAGTTGTCGTCATACAGTTCGCTTGTCCAAGGAGAACCTCTCGAAAGCTGCAAACCAACCATCGCTTGACAGTTACGTCACTTCATCTTCCTGCAATTGGACCTGATCTGTGATGGTTGAATTAAGATGAATTAAGTAATTAGAAATATTGGTATTGGCACTGATAGCACAGGGGTGCACAAACTTGCGCAAGCCAAGCTTTTGTTTTTGTCGCGGGCGGCTGGGCTCAGCCTTGAGCATGCCAAAGACGAGATACGACGAGACCTGAGCTTGGCTCATGCTGTGCCCCGCTGGCAATGCTCTGAGCTGCGAGGCACCTGTGGCCTTCACAGTGCCGAGTGCAAAAAAAACACTTCCTGAAAGCAAAGGCTGAAGGCACGTGAAGCGGTGAAGCCACGTGAAGCGGTGAAGCCACGTGAAGGCATCATGTCATGTCATTGCTGTACAGCGGACAGGTGCCCCTTCAGCATTGTGCGTAGCTTTCCTATACGAGGTTCAACAAAGCTACACGAGGAAGCTGCTGAAGACAGGAACACTTGTGATTCTAGTTATGTGAAATCAAGCATCATATCTCAATAATGTTCAAGACTGACATATGTGTTTATTGTGATTGTAATTGTATAAGATTGTGTAATTATATATGATAGAAGATTATAAAATGATTTAATGTGAGTGTGGAACAACCTTAAAGGGACCCAAAAGGGACCCAAAAGGGACCCAAAAATAACTGAACATCCTGCCTTCCATGCGGGGGCTAATGCACCTGAGTGCTCGAGCTGCTGACAGCTCTACCTCCACACACCTATGGCGTGTGGAGGCTGTGGACAGCATACCAGGTAAATGCACTCGTCACATAAACCCGAGAATGGTGTCCGGTAAGAACAGCTCATGCATCCCGCACTTGTAGCGACAGGAAGCATTGAGGACTGATAGGAAAAGGGAATGCAGCCGATGCCCCTCTTGAGACATGTTCCACATGTAACAAAAAACATGAAGGTGTGGTGAGGTGAGAACCTCTCAAAATACGAGCAAATTGGTGGGAGGTTGCAGTGCTGAGTAGTCGGAAATAGTGCCCATGACACCGGCTGTGTCCACATGCAAACGCATGCAAATAAGATCAAAGCATTTCCAAAGCTGTGAGTTATGAGTCTGCAAAGGCCTGAAATTGGCCCTTGCACCCCTTTGCTACCCAACAGGTATAATTAATATACACTCAAGAGCGGCTAGAAGTAGAAATGCCCTCGCAGCGCCAGGAGCAAACATCCCTGTGGCCTTGACGTGGCAAGCAACCAGAATATGATGGGAAACAACCACTCTTCAAAATGCCAGAAGAATTGTTCTGTCCACCTCTTAACCCCCCCACAAAACATCAAGCAACCATTCGTGATCTGCTGCCACTTGTTCTGCCTAAGAACCCGAAGCTTTGACTTGAAACACATGAAACACATTTCTCCTATCCAAACAACGCCGACCTGCCTGCGTCACAAATCTAATGGCCAGACCGTGGTGATGTCTTCGCAGACTCGGAGATGTTCTCCTGTGACCGTTTCGATCATTTCTAGGTGCTAGGCTTGCAACTTCTTGCGATGAGCAGCATGCTGAGGCAAACACACTGTCAGTTAGTTGGACATGAGAATTGCATAGAATTGCCATCAGCAAACTCCTGTTGTGAAGCGAGGAGCAAGCGTCCAGCGGATGGCAGCGGGGGCCCACGAGGCCTCGCAATTAACTTCAAAACAAGCGGCATAAAATTGTCATCGCATCTTAGCGGGAGGCCTGAAAAAAATGTCCTGTCCTTCATCGACTCTTGGATTTTATATGTTTGTTAGTGTTGCCCCACTTCTCTTTTGACTGCCCACCTTGCTGCTTTTAGATCCCAACATATCCAATTCCGTTTCTGAACACCGACTCTTCCCGGCTCTACCCCATTGCTTTGCCTCACAATTGGATCCAATCGACGAGGCGCACTGTGGCCTGGAGGAAATGGACGGAAAATCACTGAAGCCCCAACAAGATCCAACAAGTGTTACAGCGCAAACATGCGCAAACGGTAAATAACTGCAATTAATATGGACAATTTTTGACACCATGTGGAAAACATTGCCAAATTTGGTGAATAAAGTTGAGTCGAATGAAGCTCACGAATAAAGCCCTTCATGCAATATGTTTAGAAAAGCTGAATGGCCGTTGGATGAAGCCAAAGGGATCTGAAACAAGATACGATGAAACAGTTGACCCCGGTCAAGATATTGGATGAATACAGTGAATGCATCTTCTTTCTGCATGAGCATATGCAATTCCATCTGCAAACATTTATCTTCTTTCTTAGTTGTTATTAGCATATTGCTACATTTGCATCGTAGTTTCTTGGTCGGTAAATCTGAGGGGGGCGAAATGAACATGAGAAGTCATGAGAATTGGCCACCTGGCCCTGGTTTGGCTTCAGCATTTTTCTTGTTATGTATTATATAAGCTCGTGGAATCAGGTGAGGGAGAGTTCCCCTTCGTTCATTCGCTCCACGGAGCTGTAAAGAGTTGTACACATCTGGTCCACCGTTCTCATTGACTAAAAATCAATATAAATCACATGGTCGGAATCAGAAAATATATGAAAGATTATGAAAGAGTATGAACGTATCATCATGAATTCATCATGTACACATGTACAAGTACATACAACATCATACAACTGCCTGGCAACAGTTGATGTACCATTAACAGCTACATCATATCTCATACAACTGACTACCATCTATCCGAATCTATCCCAGTCCAATGGCTCCGTCTGTGGAAGTTACAAACTCAGTCCACTACACCACTAGGCTCCTGGAGATGGAGAACTTCCCGCTGAAGATGGGCTCACAGACCTCAATATGTCGATTGATATCGGAATATATGGGGTATCAATTGATATCAACTACAATCAACTACAATATATATATATATATATATATATATTATATATAGTTACATGATGATACATGATACATCTGTATACAGTTTCGCTTTCCTAGAGTGTCATGATGTGTCATGAGTCATGACTGTTCCTAACACATCGTTGACATCATTCTCTTGCATCAGTCCACGGATCTGTGCTTCTGGTCGAGCCAGGCCAAGGGAATCTTTCGATTGGAAAAGTCTACAGAATTCAGCCGCGAACCGTGACGCTGCATCACCAGCTGGTGGAACCAACAGGCTTCCATCGCCAGGCCCTGGCTCAGACTGCTCTGGCTGATGCCTTTCGTTTTAATGTGTTTTACTGTTGTTCAACCCTGCGTGTTCGATTTACGTGTCCTGAAAGTTAGATAAAATTAGCACAATGTACCCAACCCAACATGCGGTGCAGAAATTGCAAAACATTGCAATTCCAAACGCAAAAGCCGGTGGCCTCCACGTCTGCTGGATGCCGATGATGGACGAGGCAAGTTCTGAACCGAGCTCAAGGGACGCTGAGTCTCTGTGATTTTTATTGATGTTCAGATATGCCTTGGGAGGGCATGATTGTTGTAATGAGCGTGCGTCCAAAATATTTTTACTTGAGAACCTTTATCGAAGGAAGTTTAGAAGTCAAACTTCCGACAATATGGACAGATGAAAAGCAGAGCAAGGCAGAGGCAGAGAGAAGAGAAAGATTAGAAGAGAGAAGATCAGAGAAGAGAACGAGTCAGAAGAAAGAAGATGCAGATGCGCGAAAAGGTAGGAAAGTCGCGAAACACTATGTTTTTCCAATGATTTGTGGCACCGGAGGGTCGAAAAGTAGGCTCGCTAAAGCGGCGGGTGCGGAGCCAGCTGGCCAGATGAGAGATGAAAAATTGCACGCCGTTGTGGCGCGAAGCACATTTCGAAGTCAAAATGCACAAAACA
>Ga0126342_10020731_pt1 | contig 11023 bp, 7 predicted proteins | sample Cyp1metagenome_FD_92528 | JGI IMG/M metagenome (GOLD analysis project Ga0126342, IMG submission 92528) | Coral microbial communities from Lord Howe Island, Old Settlement Bay, Australia - Cyphastrea 1 metagenome | ecosystem: Host-associated > Invertebrates > Cnidaria > Coral ...
CAGAAGATTTGAGTAGATAATATGCCAGAAGATATGCCAGATAGAATGCCAGAAGATATGCCAGATAGAATGCCAGAAGATATGCCAGATAGAATGCCAGAAGATTTGCCAGTAACAAAATGTATAAATGTCATGGTGGAGATCACACGAAGTAAAGTAATTGTTGATTTTAATTCTAAAATGTTATTTACAAACTTTACAACAACAACAACAACAACAACACAACGGTCAAAAACAATTCCTCTCAAAACAACTGTGAAGACAGACTGTGAAGCCGTTGGTGTTTAACACAAACACAAACCCAAACCCAGACAAACTTGACAAACCAATCTAGCCTGCCACCGGATGTCGCTGACCGCGATGACCGTGATGTTGTCGGATGTGCCACCCAGCAGTCGGACAAACATTGAGGAAGTTCCGACATAGAAGATACTGCATCTCTAGGAAGAAAAGAATCAGTGTCAGGAAAAAAAGTTTCCAACGATTGATCCAACGAAGCACATTCCTCATGCCAGTAAAGCATACAAAATGAACACTGAACGCATGGGCCGCATGGGCCTGTTGCCCCCCTTCTGCTGCCTCTCCGCTGACTGCACCGTGCGCACTTCCTTCCCCTGCGTGACTTTCTGCCATGCCCAGACCACGTTCGTACCAACAATGGGTCCTGAAGGCATGGGATTCAGATTTGGATGCGTTGCTAAGTTTTTCTGAAACATAATTTAGCCATTATTTAGTTTTTTTTTTACATTTTGTAATTATAGATAGACCCCATGGACTCCATAATTAAGACCCTCATGTTAGGCAGTGCGATGACATAATCACGGCGACAATACTGCCGTTGTTAGTTGTTGTTGTCACTTGTCACCGTCACCGTCGCGATGTTGTTGTGATGCGATTGTGATGTGATGCTGCTCCGATGATGATTCTGATATGATGATTGATTCAATAATTCAGATTCATCATGGTGATGATGATGATGATGATGATGATGATCAATGTTCTGTTCGTCTGTTCAACGTTCAATGTTCGAATCGAAAGACTCAAAACATCAGCTTGTTGTGGAAATTAATTAAGCCATTGAGTCGGGAATGTGAATCTGCCGGACAGTCAGTCACAGTAAGAGCCCATCAGTCAGTCAGGCAGCCAGCCAGTCAGTCAGTCAGTCAGTCAGGTTAATCAGTCCGGCTAGTTAGCCAGCCAGCCAGTCAATGGGCCAGTCACCCAGTCAGTCAGTTCAAGCAGCTGCTCGGGCCTACACATACACAGCTAAGGCTAAAGCCTACGGGCCTACGGGCCTACGGGCCTATGGGCCTACGGGCCTACGGGCCTACGGGGCTACGGGCCTACGGGGCTACGGGCCTACGGCTACACCTGCACCCTTAATTTAATCCAAGTCGCTGATGCAATCCGCCCAACAAGTGTGCCAGTCAGTTGGGCAAACCGAACAACATGCTGAGGAAGCTGATCACGTGAATTGCCGGTCAATCTTCTGGACGCTGCGCCACAAACATTCAGCAAACAAGTGAAGCGCGGGTCTTTGAACGACTCAGTGGGAACCTTCTGCCCAAACATTGAAGCTGGAGCGTACACCACTCGGAATGAGGCCGACGGCTGATCATATTCTACTCGAACATACCGCCCTTCCAGCTCAGTGGGGCGGGTCCACTTCACAAAGAAGAACACTGGCTGTTCACTAGGTTCGTCAGACTGGTCAGATTCAGCTGGCGCCCCTACAGATTCTGAATACATCAGCAAAGCAACTTCGTCGTGGTATCCCAAACTGTTTTTGTTCCGTGACAATCTGTCACACAAACACATGACAGTGAGATCGAACGATTGCTTCCATAGCTTAAGGTATTGTGGTTGCACTGGTTGCACTGGTCTTCCAGCAGCAGCAGCAGCAGTATCCCGAGTTTCCACGTCGTCCTCGTCGATGTTGTCAGCATGATCGTCAGCTTCATCGGATTCATCGGCTTCATCGTCAGTGCTTTCAGCGCCAGACTCTGCACTCAAGTCCTCCGCAGCGGCAGCAGCATCAGCATCAGCACCACCGGCATCGGCATCGGCGCGACCAATTGCTGCGTGGACCACAGAATCTGAACGGGGAACATCAACGCCACCACGACCACCACCATTTGCTAAGTCGCCATCACTGCGAGTTTGTTGAAAATGTTTGACCAGCAAGAGAACTGCTTCCTCTTCCAACTCTTCTGTTGTCAACGCAGCGCTTTGATTGGTGTCTCTCAAATGGCCCACCAACTCAGACACACAACTCTGAGACCGAGCGCATTTGTTCAAAGAGCCGGTATGATCATTCTGCAAAGAGTCCTTGATTCGTTTGGCGATGCCCTCCCCATCGGCAACAAGGTCACGGACAAATGCTCCAAGCTCTACTTCATCTCGTTCTAGTTGCTCCTCGCTCGGGTTGATCCAATCAGAGCCAGAATCGATATCGTCGGCGTCGTTGTCAGAGCTGCTACTGCTACCATTTTCCTCATCCTCATCTTCATTTTCCACTTCAAGTGGTGCACGCTGGGCACGCTGTGTCTTCTTGTCCTCAACATGCTCGAGAGTCACCAATGGCACACACGCAGAATATCCAACCGGCAAGACATCACCACCACTGGAAACAGGCGGAGCAGAAGCATCGAAGTTGCGCATGAAATCGATAACTGTACCCTTGTCCATCACATCCTTCATCGAGAAAGGAACCAGTGGGGCCACCATGGTTTGTTCCACACCAGCGCTGCTGGGAAGCGCCCAGCAATGAGAAGCAACATGCTGCTCAATCTTTCGGAGCTGGCACCCATCGTGGCCCTCAGCAAAAAGGTGATCAAGGAGGACAAACTGAAACTTGCCATCCTTCAGCTTCAGCATACCATCCTGATCGTAGTGCTGTGTGATCAGAATCGGTCAGTCAGACAGACACTGACACATCCAAATTACACCGGGCCTGCTAACTTGCCAACAATAATCATGAATCGCGAATCAAAGCCAAGGGACCGAGGGCAAGGGGCTAGGCTACAGTCTGCAGTGTGCAGTCTACTACAGCTAGCTTACAAGCTCCAAAGGCAACATGAATGCAGCCAAGGGTCGGAATCAGCCTCCATAATTGCCATGAGCAGTCGGGATCGGCAAGAAGCGGCGCGAACGTAGGCAAGGTTGGGTGTGTGAGGCTTGGCATGAGCAAAGCTGCCAGCGCCATCGCAAGAAGTGCCAGGGCCAAGTTCAGACTGAACCACAGCATCACCGTCACCACCACCGCCGCCGTTGCCAGCAGAAACATCATCCTCCTCGTCCTCGTCGTTGTCCTGCAGCAGCAAATCCCTAAGAGCAGCCACCTTGCGCACCTCCAACGTCAACAGCTGCAGCGAGACACCCCGAACGACGCCAAGATGATCAGACTTGCCAACCTTCTCTGAGCCGCGCTTCCATTGGATGGCGAAGTGGTGGGCCCATTGCAAGGCATCAGGACTCCACTCAACGGGCCCGGGCTGCGCTGCTCGTGGGTCCTCGTTCTTCAAGACTGGATGCAAAGCACAAAGGGCCACGCCGCACACAGTGGTGAATCTATCTGCTTGTGCCAGAATCTGCTTGTACCCAGTTCCGCTTTGAATCATTTCTTTCAAGAGCGGCTCTGCAAGGGATCTGACTTTGCTCCATTTCTTTGCGGCGGCTGATTTCTGAGGCCCAAGCGGCAGAATGGTCTTCTTAATCATGATGCGGGAAGACATGCTGGCGAGCTCGATGCGAGGCGAGCGGGTTCCAATGAGACGAACCATGCTGTTGATCGACTCCACTAACTCCGTATCATTCGCCCACACATCCGCCAAAGAGTTCAACATTGCCCAGAGAATGTTTCCATACGGTGTTGCCTGAAGATCAAACCTTCCAGTTTTAGCAATGTACTCCAAATCTTCCTTGCAGATGTGCTTGATCTTTCTGGCGTTCGCTTCCAAATCTTTGTCGGCCGTCGCGAGCAACTCCTCAGCTACACCTGCAGACGGCCAGGGTCAAAGCAGAGAGACACCCTCAACAGAACAGACCAAGTGACCAAGTGACCTGCCAGGACCAACCGTTCAAACCAACCAAAGTTCTAGTCTATATGAGTCATTGAGTCATTGAGTCGAGTCATTTGTCATAGTCATTGTGAGTCATTGTGAGTCATTGTGAGTCATTGTGAGTCATTGTGAGTCATTGGGGCCATTGACATTGAGTATTGAGTCAGAGTGTCGTTGTCGTTATCATTACAACATTGTTGTTTCAGATAGATGATGATAACCGCGCTGATTCGATTGCAATTCTGGATTCGCTTGCCATTCTAGCAGCCTGGTGCCTAGATGTTCCTAGTATCAGGTATCAGGTATATCGGTATGTATTCCGTCTGTCGGGCGTCGAAGCCAAGTGAGACTCACCGTCATGCGCCGCCCCAGTTCCCGCCTTTGCGCTTTGTGCAGCGGACGCCAGGCTGCCTGTGGATCATCCAAAGAAGCTTCAGAGGGTACCTGGGCAAAGGCAATGGCAAGGGCGACTTACATGACTTAGACTTAGAACAAAACTGCAGACTGCAGACCACACATCGACTCACACTTGCGCTACACTCGACTCGGACTCGACTCGATCCCGGATCCGTGCAAGCCGAGGTTCTTCTTTGTCAGGGACCGAATGCGCAACTCAAAGCTTCCAGCTGAGGTGACAATGATCTTGACGCACAACCCTCGCAACAAATTTGCAACTTCCTCTGGGAGATCAGCGTTTGCTTCGACACAAGCGTCTTTGAACCAAGAGTCGAACGTGTTGTACAAGTCAGTGAACTCATCCATGATCAGATCCGCCACGCCTGTCACCAGTCTCAGCAAGGGCCTTTGCTGACTGTACTTTTGGCACCATAGGAAGAAATGGCGCAGTGGGCCCCTAGCTGTGTGAAGCACACGAAGAAGGACCCAGAAGAGGTCGGATTGCACAGCACCGCAAGCACCGGAAGTATACTTGCTCATTTTGATGCGATAGGCCTCTCTTTCATCCAGATCATCCAGGAGCGCGTCCTTTGAATCATTGCCTCTTTGTTTGGTAGCTTTCATTGCAGAACTCAGCAGTGCAAGGAGAACCGGCTTCAGCCTAGCCTTCCCCCGGGCCAGGTAAAACTCCTCTGCAGCGTCAATCGAGCCCCATCGTCCTGCCACCACCTGCAAAGGATACCGACGGTAGTTCACATCAGCAGTCACGCCAAACATTGATTCCCATACGTCGATGAAGCTGCCCACACGCTCCCGCCAATAATTTGCAATCTTTGCGACTGAAGCGAAGTATTTCCCTGGGTGGTCAGAGAAAACAGGAGTCAGAGAGTTTAAGAAAGCATCCACCATCTGCAGTTGGTCTTTGACAATCAAGTGGTACTGATGGATCGAGCAGTTGGAATCAAAATACAACACATTGCCCACATCATTGAGAGACGCTCGCAACATCTTTCGGCGGGCTGCCTGATCAGGGCCTGCGTCTGACGTGTCGGCGTATATGAAGAAGCTCCGGCTTTGGTCGATCACTCCGGTCCTGACAGACGCGACTGACTACTGACTACTGACTACTGACTATAACTACTACGGACTACCGTCTACCGTGATTACTGACTCTCGGACTCTCGGCTTCAACTCGGCTTCTCTTGCCACTCACAGCGACGGCCACGGCTAATTCACAATATATAATAATTGCACTCCAAGTTTCTCAACGCTGTGGATGATGTCGTGAACAAAGGGAACGCCGAGGGCCTTCAGCTGCTTCACCACCAGTGCCAACACAGCGTCCTTGTTGCACTTGGCCGGCACAACCTGCAAGTCTGACCTGAGAACATGGCTAGCGACAACAAGTGGGTCCTATCACCGAGGGTGGGGTTGGGCGCGGGGTTCGGAGTTCTGACTGACGGCCCGCACTGACGATTACTGATACTGAGTCTGACCCCAAGAGCCAAGGCACGTGCACCGCCGCGTGCTGACAGCTCCAGAAAAGTTACCTTGAAGAAGCGCATCAAAATTGCTGACCCATTGTACTTTGGCCTCGCACACATTCAGCTTCTTGCGGCGCCAGATGTTGCTGTTGGTCGCATCATTTGTGAAGCCAACTGACACCAAGTTCCAGCGACAAGAAGAACCTGCGTCCGGATGCCGGAGATGGGTTGTCGAGACCAACGGAGAAACGCTGCAGACCTGTTCCCCTTCCCTGATGACTTGACCAGCAGCCGGCAAACCATGAAGGACAACTTCCACTGCCTCATCCTCATTCTCAGCCCCAACAACTTCCTCGTCCGACGGGTCCGGTTTGGAACAACTTGCTGCATAAGCCAACGCCTCTGCCATGAAAAGCCGAAAGCTGTAGACCAACGCTGCGCATGTTTTTCTTTCACACCGCATTACAGTTTGCCCGGAAATGTCAGTCATTGTCGTGAGCCCGAAATCAGCAGCAGCCACTTGGGATAAGCACTTCCGAATACCGACTGAGAACCAGCTTGATAGAGTGAAGCGTGCCCCTCTTCCTTCAGCCTGCTTACCTCTTTTTGCAACAACGAAGTGACTGTTGGGAGCGAGGGCAAGTGTTTGCTTGTTGTTTTCCTTTTCGAGGCGTGTGCACTTCCTGCGAAGAGTCTGCATTTGTTTCAGGTACGTTTTCTTGGTTTTCTGAAGCCTCTCATTCTTTTTTTGCTCATCCAAGATCATTTTGACCAATTCGTGTGGTTCTTTCTGCAACAGCTCTTGCGCCTTCTGTGCTGGACGTGGGCCGGCGCCCGCCTGAAACCTGCCCCTGCGAACAACTCGCCCACTACTTTGACTTTGCCTTGCTTGGACCTGTGACAGTGGGCCTAGCGAAAGTGACACTGACTCTGACTGAGGCTGAGAGTCTTGCTGAGACTGAGACTGAGACTGTGGGGGCTGTGATTCCAAATCCTGAGCCCCTGAACCTGAGCCTCTCTGCCTGCTGCTGCTGCTGCTGCTCACTGCGTGCGCAGACAACAAAGGAATGTCTTGGAGGACCATGTATGACTCTGATGCCGATGCCCTTGCTGTCGGAGACGTCTGGCCTGCACCTCCATTCCCATCATCATCATCATCCCCTTCCAAGTCAACAACCAGAGCAGTGGAGCCGCCTTGATGACCAGAAGCAGAAGCACCGCCAGCAGCACCTCGTTCACCATCATCAATTGTCACTGTCATCTGCGGCAACTGAAATGTGAACTTCAGGGCATCCATGCATGCTGAGCGCAACCTGTGCGCATTCACTGTAAGGCCGCTCAACGGGCAGCTTGTAGTGATTGTAGAGACCTGTAGGGGCAGCGACGGTGAACTGAACCAGTGAACCAATGAACCAGTGAACTAGTGAACTAGTGTCAACTGTCAGTGAGCCGGTTGTCCGGTTGTTGTGATTGATTGTTTCACAGATAGAGAGTTACAGAGTCAGTCTCAGTCACAGTCTCTTACATACAAACCCGCTCCGCCACCAAAATTGCAAAGGGAACTGACTCAGACCAGTGATCAATGGACCAATGACGACGACGACCAATGACTCCTCATTAGACTCATGGCCTCATGGCCCATGACTCCCATGACAGTAACAGTAAAGGACAGGACACGGACACAGTCACGGGTCTCGAGTCACAGTCAGTGAGTCACAGTCAGTCAGTCAGCCAGTGAGTCAGTGCGACAGTGACAGTGGCATACAGCCACTGATTCATGACATAGACAGACAGAAGTCAGTGACCCAGTGACTCTGTGACAGTCACAGAGTCACAGGAGTCACAGTCACAGTGACTTAGTGGCTTAGTGACTGTGGCCGTGGCCAGCCTAGTCAAGAGTCAAGAGTCAACAGTCAACAGTCGACAGACAGTGACACAGTGAGGTGAGTCAGTGAGTCAGAGTCAAGTCTGTCAAGTCAGGGCGAGCCAGTCAGTGTCAGTGTCAGTGTCAGTCTCAGTTTGTTAAGTGAGTCTGTCTGTCTGTCAGTCGAGTCGGCTCCCCAGCGCCCAGTCTGTTTGATGATGATGATCATCATGATGATGATGATGGTGATGGTGATGACGATGATGATTGTGATTGATGATTCAATGATTGATTGGTGAACTGTGGTTCTGATGATTTTGGTTAGGATTGGTGAATTGATGAAATTCATAATGATGATATCATGATAGGTCATGGCATGATACAGATTCAGCTAAGATACTGATTCAGGGCTGATTCAGGTGATTAATTTGGCGATTCTTGATGATCATGATGATGATGGATAGGGCGGGACGGGTGGGCAAGTCTACAGTCCACAGTGGCTATCATTCCTCTTCTTGACTCCCTACAGTCAGTCAGTCAGTCAGTCAGTCAGACAGTCAGACTGAATCAATTTGATTGGTTTGATTTAACCGGAAACGATACTTGAATACTTGAAGCCAAAAATATATTATCTGAAGAGTTGGCAAGTTGGGTAGCAAGCGACAGAGAGTAGAGTCGGGTCGAGTAATTGAATTGAGTAACTGAGTCATTGTCCAGTAACTGTGAGCCAGTGAGCAAATTTGAATAGTTGAGTAGTTGAGCTAAATCTATGGCCATGGCATGGCTGAGACAGCCATTAAGTCATGAGTCTGAGTCTATGTCTGTCTACGCAACGCAGTGCAGCCTATGGAGACAGTCTATGTCTATGCAGCACTATGCACGCTGCGCCACAATACTTATTCCACAAAATCTAATTGTCAAAGCAAAAGTGTGATGCACTTGCACTATGATGCACTTGAAGAATGCACTTGCACCTAGAGTCCTGAGAGTCCTGAGATCAAAAGCAAAATCAAAGCAGAACCTGTGTAATTATCAAGATTCGTGTGTGGCACTTCAATACTGTGAATGTTATGATTTCGTGATAATGATATGATATGATGTCGGTATGGCGGTATGGTACGATCATTGATGTGATATGTTGATGTGGTTTCACGACATAGTTCCATGACATTTTGATTTGGTTTGTGGTTTATGATTCTATTTTATGAATTATGATTCGATATGCATCAAACGATTGACGACGACTGCCAATGGCATCAATTTCAATCAGTAAGTAAGTTAGTAAGTAAGAAAGCCAATGCGCCCGCAAGAAACACACACAAAAAGAGCTCTAAGATTCTCAGACACAATGGAAGAAGACAAAGAAACTTACGCAGACCAGTCAAAGTCGGTGACTCATCCAAAACTCACAGATCCATGGATTCCATGGATGAGTCGTGGGACTCACAATCAATATCTTCATCATCGTCATCTTCCGTATTTTCCAGTCTTTTACTATATCATTATGTTAAACAGTAGCCTCAAAAAAGGCAACAACACACTGACAACACAGGACAACGGACAACACAACTCATGACCCACGAGCCCATGACTCATGAATCATGCTCATGAGTGAGCTGGCTCATGCATGTCTCAAATGCCTCAAGCTACCGGTTTGTAGAGCCATGGACTGGATATGATGTTTCATGATTCTTCTGAGGCTGCACTAAAGACTCATACTGTACCCATACTCATGTTTGTGTGGCTCTTCAATGGTTCTGTAATATGATGTTTGTGAGGTTCAATGGCTAAGGTTCACCTTTACCAAGCCCGTACTCACACGCAGTCATGTACCATCAGACTCTGACGCTCCCATACAACAGTTGTTGTGACATGAGCGGATTAAACAAAGTTGAAGATAAAATTGAAGTAGAAGTCTTGAACTCAGTGGTTCGCAAGTTGGCAATGTGAAATCACGTTGGCTCCAGAAAATACAAAACAAACAATCACAGTAGCCTGACAGTAGCCTGTGCAGCACTCGCCAAACCTACAAGACCCAACAGAAATCTTTGGTGGTTTGTTGAAATCAAAAACCAATCCTGGATTGGATCGATTGGTTCAATGAAGTTTATGCGACTGGCCAAACATTCAAATTTAACATCGCTCCGTCCATGTTTCCCACAAGTGCCGACCTGTGCAAAAAGAGAATCAATGCACTGCTTTGCTTCACCCGACTTCCATCCCACACTCCTCAAATACTGCCCCAAGTGCTTCTCCACGGGCATCTTGGATACTGCCAGCTGACCATTGAGCTCAAAGCAATTGGACTGAACCACGGCAGTCAAAGCACGCTGAGCGAATATCGACATGCCGCATAAGAGTTGGCAAATCTAGCAAGGCTGCAAATTAAATTGACATAGAAAGGGTCCTGTTAACTGCGCCAACAAAGGCTTAGGTTAAAGTTGTGCTCCAGCCTATGCATTTGTCACTAATCTATGTGGCTTGTTGCTGTTGTGATCAACCATGTAGGCCCCTATGTGCCCATGATCATTGAACCAATAACAATCTCGGTGATCCTGCTTTGGAACCTGTGTTTATGTTTTGCCGCATTCTTCTGAATCAAAAAAAAGAAATAAAATCAGAGCCAAATTGCAAAACCATAACATTCTCTCCAGACATGTTGTATGTTGTTTTTTCATTGTTCATGGAAATGTTCAATGAAATTGGGAGTTTGTTTCCTCATGCGCGACCTGCCCCCCCCCCAGCTGTAAAAACAGTTTTGCAATGCAGCTCAAAAATTGATAATCCAAATTCTGCCCTGACAGTATGTTCTTCAGGCTGCCATTGTTGAAAATAAAACAATTTTGTGTTCCCGAAGTTGTGTTGCAAAACAGCTTCCAGCCCACAAAAGAAAACATGTTGTGACTCCAAGCTAGGATGTTTTCTTGTTTTGGTGCCCTGTGCTAAAATTTGCATCTCTGAAAAGGTAGCCTTCAAAAAATGCAAATTACCTAAAACCATCAAAAACCATATAAAAACAACCCCCGCGGACATAGTCAAAACAGAAACCCGTCGACAGTGCCAAAATCACCCCATCCATGGGAGTGGATGTACATAGGTGTTCATGGCTTTCTGAAAGTGCCCGCTCACTCTGGATTCCTTTTTCGCTTGGTGTTTCTGCTCATTTTGGGTCTTCTTGTCAAGTGCCTTCACCAATTTGCTCTTGGTCTTCGAAGCGG
>Ga0126342_10020732_pt1:0-10000 | contig 11023 bp, 15 predicted proteins | sample Cyp1metagenome_FD_92528 | JGI IMG/M metagenome (GOLD analysis project Ga0126342, IMG submission 92528) | Coral microbial communities from Lord Howe Island, Old Settlement Bay, Australia - Cyphastrea 1 metagenome | ecosystem: Host-associated > Invertebrates > Cnidaria > Coral ...
ACTCCCATCCAATCATACTTCGGATGGTGGCAAAATCCTGCACCAGTTGGTAGATGGTGTATCCCGTTATTATACCCATTATTTACAGTGTTTCGTAGTTTCCAATAGTTACCCTGCCTGGTGCAGGATTTAACGCCATCATCCAATGGTTTTCGGCTACCTCACAGTCGGATGACCCGATGATTCATCAATGTTTTCCCCATGAAAATAGCATATTTTTGTTGCCATGTTTGATTACTGGTTGGTGGTTGAGCCCTACCCCTCTGAAAAATGATGGAGTGAGTAACAGTTGGGATGATGACATTCCCAATATATGGAAAATTGGGTATCTCATGTTTAATTAGGTATCCCCCCTTGGTAAAATCATCCATTTCAGGACTGAAAATCAGACTTGCCTGACTCGCGCCGCTCGCTTACAGCACGTGAACGGCGTCCATTTGCATCTCCTATGGAGCTTGGCCAATTTCTGTGCTTTTCGCCATTTATTCAACGAGAGAAACAGGGAAGTTAACAACATAGCAGTAGATCATTGCCCAAGGGGTATGATCGACTGATTATATATATATATATCTTAAACATTGCGTTTTCCCTTACATTAGACTACTAGATGGTATCATCCAAAGAATACCGGGGATATTAAGAAAATAATGTGCTTATCAAGAACAGCAATGTCAACCCCGGATTGATAAACCGGGTAAATGCCTCGGTTGTTTCATTGGTTATCATTCAAGGAACAACATTTCACATTTTGGAGGGAACCCTCTAATGAATCAACAAGGGTTTCGCAATCTGCCGCTTAAACATGTCAATGTTTAGCAGTATATCTAAGAATACCTAAGCGCATCCTCCATTGAAATGACGAGAACAACCAGCAACAAATTATCAATTCAGCGTGGCAATGGAACATCCTGCATACCCTCTGGTAATTCAACATAACTATTGAACATGACCAGTTATAGTTGATTTATCCACTAAAAATGGTGACTTTCCATAGTTCTGTTAGTTTACCAGAGGGTACATGCGGATTTTCCAGTAGGCGGAGGGTAACAGACTCTTCCCCCAAGTTGACCCATCACATGTTGACTCGAACTGAGCGCCCCTTTAGATGTTGAAACACGAGCTACACGGACCCAATGCACATAAAGATGGGATTATACATAGCAGTTTCCTCCACCAAAAAAACGCCATCGAATATGTATATTATATGTATATCTATATTTATATGTATATATATATCTGTATATTTATATATATATATTTATAAGGTACACTTGAAAGTAATAAAATGGGTGGATTCTTTTGGCCAGCAACGTTGAGGTACATACATGTTTTTTTTGGGGCGCGGTCAGGTAGGGACATGGATGCGGTACATGGGGCATCCGATAGGTACGGTGTGTGGTACATTGGTACGGTGCGTGGGTACAATCCAGGGGTACAGTGCACCATTCATGCGTACCCATGTACCGCGCCCATGTACACGTTCCAAGAATAAGTCGCTATACTATGCCGCTATAGCGCCATATGCCGCTATAGCGCCATATGCCGCTATAGCGCCGTAATATGTTTCTATAGCAGGGTATGATACATGGGTACATAGATATGGTGCATAGGTACCGGACATGTGTACCAAGCGTACCCGGTTGACGCACCCACTGCGCGTACCCACCGTACCCACTATATGCACCTGATGTACCCGCTTCCCGACCCCCCTTATGGATCCGAACGCTTACTTAGAAGGCACTTAGAATCCTTAAACAAACATACCGCAAACACTTACTTTGAAAGTACGGCTGGAATCACAGGAATTCATACTCCATATCCCCATATTATACTAATCTATACCATTAACATTCATATTCCCTGAACATTCCATTGATAGTTGATATGAACGAACACCATGCTTGATAGGTAAACCATCGATGACATCATCCATATTCCCTGAAAATTCCATGAGTATTCCATCATACCTCCATTATCTCTCTATGACTTGCCCCCCGTCCTGGATGGTCTGGAAAGACCTGGCTCTTTTTTTGGGGCGAGGATCAAGCTGTGGCACCCTGTGGTGCCTTTGTTGTTTCCTAAAATGGTGGTACCCCAAAATCATCCAAAATCGGTGATTATCTGTTTAAAATTTTTACCAATGGGAAAACCAATGGTTTGAGGTACCCTTATTTTCAGAAACCTCCACATGACAACTTTAGTAGTGAATGCGGCCATGATATAATTCAGCCGGACTTGTTGGTTCCCCACCTGCCAGGTGACGGTCTCTAGATTTTGACGAAGGTGCAACTCCTCCTTCATTCCTTCCTTCCTTCCTCCTTCCTTATTTATATAATAGCCATTCATCCGGGCATTCTGATTCATCCAGAACAATGGTTCATCAATACTGCACGGTAATGACCTACCATTGCCCCAGCTGACCATTGATCCATTCATCTTATGTATCAGAAATCACAGTGTCACAAGGAGGCCAAAAAATATCCCGGCAAGAGACTCCAAACAGTGTGGGGGAGTGGGAGGATAATGTATGACAATGTTGATGACGATGGTGATGATGATGATGATGATGATGACGATGGTGATGAGGAGGATGATAAGGTTGCGGACGATGGTGCTGAGGACGATGATGTTGAGGATGAAGAGGTGCAGGAGGATAATGTTGAGGATGATGATGTTGAGGAGGATGAGGATGAGGATGAAGATGACAATGCGGAAGATGCAGTGGAAGATGACAAGGTGGAGGATGATAAGGTGGAGGATGATGATGATGCGGAGAAGGAGGAAGATGATGATTTTGGGGAGGTTAATGCGGAGAAGCAAGATGAACAGGAAGATAACGAATGTTGATGTTGCGGAAGATGAGGTGGAGGTTAATGATGTCGAGGATCATGAGCTCAAGGAGGAGGAAGATGATGATGTTGAGAATGGTGTTGTTGAGAGGAGGAGGAGGAAGATGATGATGTTGAGGATGATCATGTTGAGGCCCAAGACGGGACCCACACTTTGTGCGAACCAGCGCAATCCAAAAGGCACGTCAATATTTCACAAGGACCATTTTGTACAGAAATTGACAGGAAAAGTGCCGCGGCCCAGAACCTAGGCGCACACTTTGTGCGAGCCTGCGCAGTCGAAATGCACACCAACATTTCACAAGAGCCACTTTATACGGAAATTTACAAGAAAAATGCCGCGACCCAGAACCTAGGCGCACACTTTGTGCGAGCCTGCGCAGTCGAAATGCACACCAACATTTCACAATAGCCACTTTATATATACGGAAATTTACAAGAAAAATGCCGCGACCCAGAACCGCAGCCCACACTTTTTGCGAGCCTGCGCAGTCGAAATGCGCATCAACATGTCACAAAAGCAACTTTGTACGGAATTTACGGGAAAAATGCCACGGCCCAGCTGGAGCACCCTGATCAAGCACCAGCCTTTACAACTACCGTAAGAACGCCTCAGTGTGGAAACACTGTTTGGGGAAAAAACATATTTTGGTCGGTTAAAATCATTTTGACTGAGTGAGTCTGCTTGTCGCTGGGAGGGCACCTCCAGTATCTGATCGAGCCACTTTTGTTGATTATCACCGGAAGAGTATGCGGCTAGTCAAAACATGTCAAGCCATGCTCAACAACCAGTGCCTGCTTGTTCAAGACATCCATGTCCAGTTCACCTCAAAGATGAATATGTATACTATATATACTATAAATACTATATATACCAATGCCGATGCCCATTGCGATTGTACTATATTCACCTGTACATCTTAAACCGCCCCATGAAACTGTTGGTCATGTGTCTGAATTGCCATTGTTGCTAGGTAATCCCAACGAAATCCCCATGAAATCCTATTCAAATTCAAGTGAATGTCTGCAAATATGCATACGGTTCTACGGTAGTTCTCCCAATTCTTGGCTCATTTGTCTCCCAATTTTTGTCTACAAGATGGTGCACCCAGTTATGTTTCTTGGTTTAATTTCACCCCATTAACTAAAATTAGTTATATATATATATATCCCCCATACACTATATATAAACATTCTATGAACCCTAGCCAACCTAGTTACAAGATGTTACAAGTCTATCTTGAACCAATTGACTAATTATAGTTATATCCGCTATACATATATAAACCCTAGTTAAACCCATGGTGTTCCTATTGGAAATCATGAAAGGTCTGTTCCCCCACATTTCCCCCACGACGCCTCAGACGCCTTGCGCCAGCGATTCTCGTCGGACACGTAGGCCTCCAGTGGGCTTTGTCAAGTCGCTGGTGGAAAATGTCGCACCATCAAGATCCGCCAAAGATTGAACATGGTTTAAACATGAAACATCGTGGGTTTTTCAGATTCGAATGGAATTTTCATGGCATTCGTTTTCCCACTGGTTGATCAATAGAAGATTGTCTCCGTAAAAATCGATCAAACTGGGTCATCTGATTTTTTCCTAAACGGATAATATTGGGTTAATTGACCACAGTGACTTACCATCAATGAAACATCGCTGGGAACTTCCCTAAAAAGAAGATAAAAAAATGGTTTATGGCACCATCGAACTATTTCTCAAGGATTTTCCAGCTGAGTCATTTGAGTAACCCACTCAACCCATTTAGAATTGGAATGGTTCATTTAAAAACCCTTCAATGTAGACCCCGGGTCCTTAGCTAAGTTGGTTTAGTTTATAAAGTTTATAGGTTGAGTAGAACCTGGTACTGTAGTTCTAACTATTGTGATATGGGAATCAAAAGCAACTTATAGCTGAGTGTATCGTCTTATATCCACATAAAGACAGGTACATCCCAAATATGTACGGTCATAGATCTCATGTCCACATGAAAATATAAGGCCCATCCCGGTTGGTCGTGGTGGCTTCCGTGAAATCGACAGTGCCCCAAACGCGAGCCATCCTAACTGGGATGAGCCACCATATGTAATCATTACCAGGAACTGATTCAAAATCATCATAAATCATTTGCCATGTTCTTTTTTCAGGAAGTTTTTCTCATGTCAACAGAAAGACAATAATACAGGACTTAATAATAAGCATTCAGGATTCGGACACGCAGTAAGAAATAGGGCCGGAAAAACTATAAAACTGGAGCAAATACTGGAGATTACTGGAGTCAGTAAATATGATGTGGGGATCTATGTTACCAAATATATCGCGCTGTGTGTTTACCCATGTTTCAAATCTACTTATTGTTTATTCTGAGACGATTAAGGGTCATCAAGATATTTCATCAAGGTTTGTCTGTGAATCTGCGCCCACCTTGCTCATTGTCGTGTCCGCCCTGTGGATTGCAGCCTGCGAAGGCTCATACCCTTGGCGGCTTTGACCATCGAGACCTGTAAGTGCTCGATCTTCACCTTCGGAAACTTGCCATCTGGCGCTTCTGCCAACCACTGGAGAATTTTGTCAAAATATTTCTTGGCCACGTCGCCCTGCAGGGCGATCTGCACCATGCACTGCGCATCGCACAACAGGGAGCATTTCAGCATAGCAGCGGAGCATTGTCGTAGTCCATGCCTCACAAATCTCTTTTTGATCATTTTGATCAACTACCGAATATAGAAATCCTAGAAGCTGCAAGATTAACGAATCCATCCCAAAACTAAATCGGAATCGGAACAATGTAAAAATATTCAAAATATAATTAGTTTAAATTACCTTCACTTTGGGTGATCCCCATCAGGACACATGATCATGGATCCTCAGGGATTGCACCTTGCAGCTTCTTCAGCATGGCCTTTGCGCCGCTCAGAAAAATCCTTTTTTTTTGGCCCGTCGTGCGAGGAGCCGGGCGGACCTCAGCGCAGCCTCTGTGTCCGATCCCTGCGCGAGTCTCAATCTGTTGATCTGAAGCCAAGATGTAACCTTCCGGTCCGACCTCTTGACCGCGCTTGTGTGCGCAGCCGCCACCGAAGGCAAGGTCGTCATTTCTGGCTGCCCCGCCCCGCTGCCAGTGCTTATCATCATTTTCCACATGAAGCTAAAATTTTCAGGGTACATTTTTCAGACACACCCATGTTTAACTATCTAGGTCTGTTATAATATTTCACTAACCTGAATCTTGAGGCCATTTGGGGATGATTTTCCTATTATTAACACAATGATTCCAGGCTTCGGGAGAACAGTGAGGTCGTGATTAAATTTACCCAATATCCACATATGGTTACAATATATTACTAGCCACTACTAACAATTAGTAACCGCTATTCATCTATATATAATATTCTACAGATATCTTTCATCTACTCAGAACTATCATTGTCCTTATAATCTACCCATAATCCTTTCCCCGTAATACTAAACGCACCCCCAAATAATAAACACCTCAGGTAGTTCTTATTATTAGGGGTTATTTATTATCAGCGAACCACAGTCGAATTCATGCTATTCATTTATATATATATATATTTATTTATATAGTTATGTTATGAATTATGCGTATATATGTAGTAATCATGTGTTGACAGTAGGGGTTTCATGAGGCAAATAGTCAGAATCAGTATCCAGCATCCAGCGGGTCAGGTGGACAGACAGGAAGCTTCCTTTGCTTGTTGGGATCAAGCAAGCAGTTAGCCCTCCGCGTGCGAAGGCAGGGTTGTCCAGGCAGCCCAGCCAGCAGATAGATAGATAGATAGATAGATGGATAGATAGATAGATAGATAGCTAGATAGCTAGATAGATAGATAGATAGATACATAGATAGATAGATAGATAGACAGATAGATAGATAGATAGGATAAGATAAGATAAGATTAGATTAGGTTAGATTAGATTAGAGTAGATTAGATTAGATTAGGTTAGATTAGACTAGAGTAGAGTAGAGTAGATTAGATTAGAGTAGAGTAGATTAGATTAGATGAGATTAGATAGATAGACAGACAGACAGATAGATAGATAGACAAATAAATAGATATGCATATATATACAGTATATATATATACACATGTTGAATAAACAGTTTTGTTTTAATAATTACTATTAATAATGCACATATATTATATATGTATATGTTTTTGCTTCGCCCCTTTTTTTCTGCAGCATTGCTTTCATTTCCAATCGTTCTGCCCCAGTCAGAAAGTAGAGCAGATACAGCCAGTATGATGGAAAGCGATGGGAAGGGAAAGAGCCAGGATGGCAAAGAGGAGAAAGGACCGGCAAAGAGCTTGTCAGTCAGGAGAAGCTTGTCAAATGAATTCAGGCAGGCAGCTACTGTAATACTCCAGACAGGGGGCAGAAGAGACAGTCCTCCAGTCCAGGCAGCTCAGTCACCAAGTACTATCGTTTGGATTTCATGTTTGGTTCTTCCAGAAGGTAGCTAGGCAGTGCAGCCTCTGAGTCTAGCACAGCAGCAGGCTCTAGTCAGTGTAGAGTCAGCTGAAAACAGTGCAGCAGTATTGCTGCCACCAAAGAACACTAAGGGAGGCAGGCCCAAAGGTTGAGGGAGGAGGCAGAAGCGGCAGGCACCTGGAGTCAGAAAGCAGTGAGCTGACCCAGCAGCAGCAGCCAAGTTGAAGCTCCACGAAGAGCCAGCATGGAGTTGAGCCAGCAGCCAGGCTTGAGCAAGTACAAAGCCAGACAGATGATAGTAGAGAAATACGGGTTGATCATGACAGCAGTCAGAAACTTGGAGAAGACAGATGCAATGGCTCAGCTCAAATACCGGGTAAATGATGGGTTCATAGGATGGTTAAATGGTTTGTTCCCATAAAATGTTGGAAAACGATATATGGGGATGGTTTAATGATATCATGGTCATAAACCTAATCATATCATGGGGATTTTTGATGGAAATTGACAATGGATGCGAGAGCATGTCAAAGAACAATGGGTATATTCCTATTTGGGATGTTTTTTTCAACGACACCCTTTTCATGGTTAATGGGATGGTTTATGGCATTGGGCTTACCACACTACTTAAATTTGTTGGAGGGTAAAATGAACTAAACTCTGACAATTTGCTATATAGCTATGGAAAATCGATGAACGCTGCCGATCTATAGACGAAGTACCTATTGGCAATGGCGATGTTCAAGTTCCCAAACTGTGAAAATAACCCGAGTCGATTTCATATATATATATATAAATATTTACATATATATATTTACACATATTATATATATACACTATATACACTATATATACTATATACACTATATATATATATATATATATATATATATATATACACACATATATATATATATATTTACACACATATATATATACTATATACAAACTATATATATATATATATATTTATAGATAGTGTATATAGTATATATCTATATAGCACGGTTTGATTTCATGGCTTCTTGGGATCTCTAAGGTCAACCCCGGGTGCCCCAAATAGTGAAGATTTGCTGAAAATTTGGTGCGGACCCAGGCGTCGTGGGGCAAAAAATGCTTCCCATCCATGTGCCCATGGGAAATTCTAACACTTCCACACTGAAAATCAGCAATTTTTAGTGGTTTCACTCATCTTCCAACCCCTACCCTCTGGTAACATAGCTATTGAAAATGGTCATAGACATAGTTGATTTACCCATGAAACATGGTGATGTTCCATAGTTATGTTAGTTTACCAAAGGGTATCTGCCAGGGTCTATGTTAATTTACTGGAGGTTTCCTGGGGCATCTTCCGGTAATCCTGTAGATTTTCCCTTAAACCAATCCATTGACACTTATTCCTGAGAAAAAACGCCACTTCAAGGTGCGTTTTCAAATTTTGGAGCGATGGTGATGTCCCACAACTTTGGATAGCGGGCAATGGCCCTATGATCAAGGGGAAAACTGAACCAGTAGTAGTAAATCATGCAAGGTGGTGCCCCCCAAGATAGCGTTCAGTTCGTTTATCTCCAATAACTATGGTTTGTCTGTAGGTGATATATCTCTAGTTAATGGGGTTTATAAACCAATTTATAACTAGGGGGCACCGCCTTGTGCCTATGTCTCCTTCTATTTCAGTCGACATTTGCAGGAAATCTTTTTACCATGCAAGAGATGGTTTACCTATGACATTTCCCTTCATCAATGTCTCGGAATTTTGGATCCATGGATCTGACTTTTAAAGTTCATATCAGGGGATACATGAAATCCGTGCATATCACTGAAACTCTAACAACTGTGTATATATATATGTAACAACTATATATATATATATATACTATATATATATACTATATATATATACTATATATATATATATATACAGCATATCATGTGAAACTCTAAAAAATGAGAACTGTATGTGGTACTTATACATATATATATATATCTACAATATACACTATACAGTACATGTATAAACTACCTCATGATATCCAAAAACCACTCTCCCAGTGATTCATTCATCAATGGATTGGTTTTAAAGGAAAATTTACAGGAAACCACAAATTTTCCGAGTAAATCTGGGGTTTTCCTGTACATTTTCCCTCAAACCAATCCATTGAATTCCAAAATCGCCTCAGACTTGCGACGAAATCCGTCTTGCATCAAGATTTCAGACTCGAAATCTTCAGGCCTTGGTGCGTCGGGTTCGCGGGCGACCCTTTTAAATCGCTAAGTTGAAAAAAATAACTTGGTGAAATCTATGATTCTATGGTAACTATGGTAGATCTATGTGGATATATTGAACTATATAGTTACTATGGTTTATAAAATAAGTTAAAACTAAGTTGGTGAACATGATAGTCAAATAGCTATGGTGAATTGCGGTACTTATAACGAACTAGTTGATTGGGTTTATAAAGCAACTTATAACTGAAGCCCACCTTGCATGTATATGTCTAGACCCTCCACGTATCCCCAAAATTTGGTAAGACTGCACAGCATCTATGGGGTAAGAAAGTCACTTGTTTTCGTTTGTATGGGTAATTAGGGGAGTTTAGGGGGGCATATCTTTGTTTATGATGAAATCCTCAACACAAACATACATATCATATATGTATGCGAAAAATATCATAAATACATATTACAAAAAAATGCGATC
>Ga0126342_10020733_pt1 | contig 11023 bp, 8 predicted proteins | sample Cyp1metagenome_FD_92528 | JGI IMG/M metagenome (GOLD analysis project Ga0126342, IMG submission 92528) | Coral microbial communities from Lord Howe Island, Old Settlement Bay, Australia - Cyphastrea 1 metagenome | ecosystem: Host-associated > Invertebrates > Cnidaria > Coral ...
ATGAACTGTTGATGCCGGAGTTGTGCGCACTGTTGCCTTTTGCATTGTTGGGCAATGGCTCAAGGCCTGTAAGCCACATGTGAGACATGGTATGCATGTTGGGACCAATGTTACATTCTAACAACCATAATATATATACAATAATATATATATATATACCATGATACATATATATATATTATATACACCATGATATATATATATATATATATATATATACAATATAATATATATATATATATACCATTATATATATATATTATATATATATTATATACACCATTATATATATATACTATTAAGAATGTCGGGGTGTAACCTCAGTTTAGGGGACGAGCCAAGGCTTTTCCCTTGCAGGATTTGGTGGCATGATGTCAGGCGTCCTGGGCGGTGTGCTGGGAGATCGCTTCCACAGGTGCTGGCCCTACAGCGGCAGGCCGGGCCGTGGGTCAATACGTGGCGCTTGACCTGAAAGATGGGAGTTGAAGAGATGGATTTTACTGATAGATCTTGATAGATGATGGTATATATATATATGGTATATTCATAAGAGATGGATGGATTTCAGATGGATTTCATTTTGAGGGGTCTGATTTCACCAAGTCTTTTTGAGTCAAAGCAGCGTCCACAAGAAGTTTTGGAGATTTCTGTACCAGGTGCGCAGCTGGATGCAATGATGAATGTGAGGAATATGTGCGTTAATCACTTGAAATATAGGGATATATATGTATATATATAAACTTGATAGATCTTGATAGATGATGGTATACATATATATATATTATTAATTATATTATAGAGAGATCTTGATAGATGATGGTCAGTTGATGGTTGATCATAGTCATGAAATACCTGGTTATTAATCTACCTGGTTGGAATATATAGTGGGATTATTATTACCCACCATGGGAATATGTTTCTTAACCAAGTATTGAAATAGACCAACCAACATGGGGGGGGATAGTTACCATGCAAAATGGATGATGATCTCTTTTCAAACAATGATTCCGCTTCTGTAAGTTTGGATCCCCCTCCATCAACGAAGTCGTAGCCAACTTGGTTTCTGCCGGTGTCCCAGGGAGACTACATATTTCATCTACCTGTCATCACTATTTCTTTAGGATGTATCCCGAAAACATCCCAAAAACACATGGGTCAAAACTTTGGCCCATGGCGAAGTCCCACCATTGGACCAACCCAAAAAAGGGGCCCACCAGGGCGCACCAGGAAAACGATGATCAATTGATGGTTGAAGAACTCGGAAAACGGATAGATATAGATCTTCAACGTAAAAATATGGCAGTGTGTCAAAACCTTGTACCCCTGTAGTTCACATCAAAATAGCTGGTAAATGGATGTTCATCCCACTAAAAATGGTATGTATAGGTGTTGATCCATACCCATATCTCGTACCCAGCTGAATGCTGAATATATCATGACCCTCTGGGGGTTGGAATCAAACCATGGAACTGCAGGTGCTTGGCTGCCTTCATGTCCGTGGTCCTGGGGATGGTTTTCTTCTTTGCAGCCCCTGAGCCGAAGGGTCACAACAAAGCTATGACCATGCCTTTGCACAGCTATAATTGGATTGATTATATACATATATATATATATACAGTATCTCATGTTGATTAGACTGATTAGACATAGTTAGTGGAGCATAACTATAACCGTGTTTCTATAGTGATTTAGATACACTATGTCAAAGCAAACTGCCGGTGGGCCTGATATCTGGTTTTGTCAGCAACCTCTTGGGCCGATCGTAGATTTTCCCATCCACTCCTGCGGTGAACACATATCCCATGCGGTAGTACCCAATTTGTTGCTGAAACCCACGTTTAACACATCATAACATGGTTGGTGAAATCCACCCATGGCGAACCATGATCCAAGGTGATGCGATGGTCAGAGAGCAGCTTTTGGTTTGTGGCAACGATTATGTTTCTCTTTCAGCTCACTGGCACCTGGACCGTTCTTTCTTCGGGAAGCTGCGTTCGGAGCTGGTGATGGCTACCCACAATAATTTGAAAAAAGGAAGGCCCTAGACCCCAGGAGCAGCCGGAAATAATTGGGCAATATATACCTGGCTGGTGGTTTGGAACCTGTTTTTTTAATTTTCCCCAATAGTTGGGATGCTGATCCTAATCTGACTTTCATATTTTTCAGAGGGGTTGAAACCACCAACCAGATACTGTACCCGTATTTCTTGGCATTTTATCCATTTGAACATGTGTACCTGGAGGGTCTAAGGGAGAATGTGTTTTTGGTCCCCTGAAAACCTTAAAGATCCAGGATAGATTTTGTAGATTGAAGCGTGCCAGTTTGAAGGCTGATGGTGCTTACGTTTACCGTGGATTGTTTTCCATTGTGTGAAAAGCCTTTGACCGCATCTTTAGATTGTTGCTGTAGCCTTGAAGGAAGTATTGATTTCGCAAATCGATTTTTCACATTGAAACAAAGTCACTGTGACTCTACAAACAACAAATCTTTGCGTTGCATTTGAGCTACAAGGCAGAAAGGCTGATGGTTGAGTCACATATATATACATATAAAATTATACATATATAATTATATATATACACATATTTATTTGATTAACAATTTGTTCATCCCCATCCCTGGTATGATTAGTTTCATGTTGGTTTCAACATTATTCATGGATGGAACTTGATAGAACTTGTTTTTCAGGACGCAGTCTGCCGCTTTGCGTCCCATGTGTGGCGACATCGTCCAAAATAGCCACGACCGTGCGCAGATCTTGGCGCTCTGGACAGCGGATGGCAGCGGGAAGATAGGGAAGGTCCAAATGGAATATTTACCTGCATCTGGGTCATTTTGGTGGTAAATTTGTAAATGTTGGTAACATCTTCCAGCACCGAGCATTGGGGGTTTGGTTTCCAGCCATTTCCCAGCCATTTCCTCCAAAATCGCGCACCGAAAAATACCGAAAATCTGCTGTTTGCGGAAGCCGAATCAATGCAGGATTGCATTGGAAGGTATCATCTCTTCCATCTGCGGCGCACCCCTGGCCGGGCGCCTCTCTGAGGTCCACCTGGGTGAATCACAGTGGGGGTAGATTGATGTAAATTGCTCATGGTAGTTCTGACTATGCACAAATCCATATATATACATATATATATATATGTATGTATGTGTATATATATTATGTGTATATATATATTATGTGTATATATATTATGTGTATATATATATATCATATGTTGATATGATATCCCCTTTTTTGTCTAAGGTGTTGGGAGCAACCCTGAGTGGCAGGCCTTTGGCTACTCGCTGAATGCAGGGGACGCCTTGGGGCAAGGGCAAAACGTCGATGCGCTGCGGAAGGCGGGAAAATGGGTCAAAGCCCCAAATTGTTTCTAGATTCTTGGAGGGGTCTGAGTATAATTCAACAGTTTGCTAGGGAACATCAGCATGTTTTTAAGTCATCGAACTAAATGGCTCATGTTCCATAACTATGTCAAATAACCCGAGGGTAATTACTAGGCGCCTGTCCGAAACAGGGGCAATACCCTGCGCTTGTCCGCATTGTGTGTACGGTCACTTCTTGGAGCAACGGCTGGCGCTTGGAAATGGATGATGACTTCGATCAAATTCTGATGTGAAACATGTTGGGGCTAGTTGGATGAGTTTGAAATGCGGTTTGCAGGTGCTTTGCAGTGGCAGAGGTATTTTGAAAAGACTCCGAATTTGCTGTACGCGGTTTACTTCCGTGGTATCCTTCCAGAGTAACTGAACCAAAACTGCTTTGAGATGTTGTTTGTTTGTTTTCATTTTCCCTCAACTGTTCCACCCTAGAAGTGGGTAGATTTGGTTGTCATTTGCTTGGTCACTCCACATGAAGCAAGTGAAAATCCTTGCCCACATGGGATTTTTGTTCGTGCTTTCGTTGCTGAACATTTTTGCTAAACGCAATTCACTTTTGCTGATCGTTGATATCATTGATATCCCCAGTTTGGTTACCGTCCAGTAATTCATCATGTGGAAAAAAACACTGTGTAGATCAGATATTTCCATTTCTGAAACTGGGAAAGCTATGAATTTCCACTGCGCTTTGTCCATTTACTCCTCCATTTTCATTTCCATTGTTGATGCTTCTAGAAACTAATTCTTCATTGTCTTTCATCAGTTCATGTTTAATCCTCATGTTTGATGTCATCAGTTCCTGTGTTATCCCTATGTTTGATTGTGAGTTGTGAAAAATTATGGCGAGCCATGTTTAAGTCGGCGAGGCGCTGCTGGGCGTTTCAATGTTGCCCTGGGCTGTGTGCGCCATCTTTTGGATCCCCATGACACTCGCGAAGGGTGGAAAAACTGTAGGGGATGGTTTCAGCAAAATGGGAGGAGTTAGAATATGGAGGTTTCCTAAGTCATGGGGGTACCCCAAAATGGATGGTTTATAATGAAAAATCCTACTAAAAATGCATGATTTGGGGGTACCGGTATATTAGGAAACAACCATATGGACCATATGCATTTAAGCATCAAAATATATCAAGACCATGGATTGAGCCACATTTAACCACTGAATAATGGATAACAATAACAACAATACGTAATAGTTTGGAATGGATTTGGGCCCGCTTGGAAATGGGGGATACCACATTTTGTGGCCATTTGATCAGGGGAATATGATGATGGGTACAGTAGACATTGGAACACTTTTTGGGAAAGCCTATTTTCAGACAACTTCAGATAACCAAGTGATGTTTTTTTGGTGGGAGACAGGCGACCAGAGCTAGTTTGAAAGGGCGTTCTATAGCAACAGATTGAGATGGCTCTGAAAATTGCTCATCGGGTATCCCAAAATACCATATAATAGTTAATTCAATAAGATAATAAGGTTCCCTATCAACATGGCCATTTTATGAGCTTAAAATAGGTGAAATAGCCCATGTTCAGACACTATCTTGGAACAGATGTGAAGAAGAGCCTCTGTGAGTTGTCCGTGACGTTTTTTTGTTTCGCCAAGGATTTGGTCCTACCCCAAGGATGCAGGCGCTGGTGGCATGGGACGCATGGGAGGATCCAAAACATCCAGCAGTTGTTGGGTCAACCAGCGGAATCCGCAACGGAAGATCCAGGACTTGCAACCTGACCGTCCTTTTGTCAGGACAATCGGCACGCAACCATTTCAGCGCCTGACTTCACATCTGAATGTTTGCGGAAGATGATCATCTGGATACCAGGGGCTCCCAGTTCAGTGTTTCTTGAACTGCACATGCATGACATTTGTGGTGAGTCCTCGGGAGTCCATGGTACTTTGGCAATCCTTATGATTTGCCTAGAGGATCAGAGGCAGAATTTATTTAACTGGAGGTTGGCCGCAGACTGGGGCTGAATGTATCGCAGGCACATCTTGTATAGGATTAAGGAGTGAGTTGTGGTTCAACATCACAGATCATCAAAGTGTCGTTTGGAAAAAGGAGACTGGTTGGTGGTTTGGAAGTTTGGAACATGAATTTTATGACTTTCCCTATATTGGGAATGTCATCATCCCCACTGACGTTCACTCATATTTTTCAGAGGGCTAGGGCTCAACCACCAACCAGGAGAAATGGGTGCAACTTCCTGTCCAAGAGTCCTATGAATTGGAACTTCTCGTACTCAGCAGTTGCGCCGCTGCGTTTTAGTCCGACCAGCGTGGTCCCACTTCTCTGTGGGTCCAAGCATTGAAGCAGAACCGGATTGGGCCGATGGCCGATAGTGGTGTTTTAATCCATGAGTTCCAAAAGTCATTTCAATGTGCGGAATATGATTCTAAATCAGTATATAATATTTTATATAATATACATATAAAGCATATCACACATTATATATCACACAGCTCTACTGCTCTACTATCCAAATGGTGATTCCCTTTCAAGACGGTCAAGACGGGAGATCTGCCAATCTGTCGGTGTTTTTCTTCGCGGCGCTGATGTCTTCCGAATTTTGACACTGCTGACAATCCCATCCTCTTTCCTCTCGCAATGCTGTGTTTCAGATGGCTTGATTGGCTGGAAAACAGAACTGCGCCGGAGTTGTTGAGGGCTTTTCCTGCAAATTAGAAACCTGCAAGACAATGGGATCCCTTCTTCGAAATGACTGGTGTTGGCGGTTATTGGATGCTCTGGGGGTTCACAATTTTTGGAAACCTCGCGTTGCGCCTGTTGCTTGATGCTGTTTGATGAGCGATGCTGATGCCAATAAAACCTCTTTGATGCTGATCAGGGAGTATCACTTCTGCACTAGACCCCTCACGATTTTGACTCATACCCACATTCACGGCTTCGGACTGGTTATTTTGTCATGCATGTTATATATTTGTATATAGATAATATATATTTACATACATATATGTTGGTATATTGTGTATATATATATCCAATGGAAACCATTGTCACATATTGGGTTGCTTGAAATCGCTAAACTCGCCAAATGCCCATAACATCCCATAGCAATTGTTAAAAGTCCCAAAATAACCGTGAGAATATATGACATGATCTATATCTATCCATTTTTTCTCCGTACTTGGAGGATCTTTAGGTAGTCAAATAAACTTGTAAACATTGTAGGTGTTTCAACTACATTCCCATGTCTCACCATGAGGTCTTGCAGTCTGCAGATATCTCCACCAGCAGATCCAATACAGAAACATTGGAGGACTGTCTCTCTGTACGTCGGTAAGTTCGAAGCCTCAAAAAAAGGATAGAACTACAATCATCTAGAGCCTCACATGGAAAGGGATGGAAGGGGATTGAAGAATCATGAAATGTGTCGACTATAACCACGTGTCATCCCTATTTTCTGGACACTGGAGCATTGGAGGACCATTTCAGGGAAGGTGACTGAGGAAAGATCTCATCCCATTAGACAGCGATATGTAGCAGGAGCAATTCATATCCTTCCAATGTAGCTGAATATGTTGTCGTGTATGGGTGATATTTATATATATTTATACACACATGTACTGTACCCAGCATGTTGATAACCCATTTGCACTGCACGATCTGATTGATGATCGTCGACTTTCAACTCAGACCAAGTACAGTACCACAAAATAATAGAAAATATCTGAAAGTACAGTAGCACAAATATATGTGTTTGGTTGTTGTTTTGGAACATTTTTATTTTTCCATATATTGGGAATAATCATCCCAACTGACTAATATTTTTCAGAGGGGTTGAACCACCAACCAGGTGTTATTATGTTTATTATTCATTATTACTATTAATTATTATTCATTATTATTATATAATTTATTATATTATATATATATATTATTTTATATATATATATATTATTATTACTATTATTATTTTATTATTATTATTTTATAAATTTATATATTTATATATGTTATATATTTATTTATATGTTATATATATTACTATATATATAATAATAATAATGATAATAATAATATTATTATTATTGTGTGTGCGTTTGTTCCCTAAATTGCTACATGAAACACGGCCTTTGTCGATTTTTGCTCTGGAGATTCCACTGGAGTCATGTTGCTGCGAGGAGATCAAGAGCTGTTGGGAAAGGGCTCCCATCTGCCCGAAAGCTCGGCTGAGCCGAGGGAAGAATGGTGGTTATCTCCTAAGATATGGGTATGGGTCAATACCTATTAATACCATTTTTAGTGGGATGAACATCCATTTACCAGCTATTTTGATGTTCACCAGGGGTACAAGGTTTTGACACACTGCCATATTACAAGACTTTTTACAAGTGGAAGTAAGTCTGATAGGGCCCTTTTCTTAAAATCAGAACCTTGAAGTGATGAAATTAAGTTACTGGTTGCATCTGGTTGCCATGTTTGAAGACGTAAAAAAGGAACTCGGAGTGTATGAGATGGAGCCCAGTTGAACTGTCCGCCGATAACTTGGCCAAGTCTTGCGCATCCAGGAGCCCAAACATTGACATCGATCCCACGTAGGAAATCCCTTAACAGGAATTGAATTGGTTGGCCAAATCAACAGCGAGTTTCAATGGGAAGGTTTTCCCTTAGACTTGGAAGAAACTTAAGTGACTAACTTGATCAAAACCCTCAAACATCGCTGGAATTTCCATGAATTTCCCGCATTTAGTCCGATGCTTTTCTAAAATCCAAAGGCCATCCATTGACCCCAGGAGTTTCCCATCGCTGGGGGCTGAGGTACCTCTATTGTCATTACCTTTTGGCAAAGGCTGGGGGGCGGTTTTTCAGCACGAGACAGGAGATCAGCTTTAGGTTCTGGGCTGGTGATCTAATCCTGGTTAAATACCTGGAAAGTTGTTCAATGATATATCTGGGTAAATTTCATCACGACCTCACGTCGCGACCGAATCATCCCCAAATGGCAGAACTATTCAGGTTAGTGAAATATTATAATTTAGCCAGATATATGGTTCTATTACATAATTTCTGTTGGCCTCCGGTAAATTAAACAGTATAAACAGTTGGACCCTGAAAATCACCAATGTTTTCAATATTCTTCATGGACACTATAATCGTCCAAGCCCTATCTGCCAGGGTCTATTTTAATTTACTGGAGGGTAGTACAACTGAATATCTGAGTTGCATCTGACATCACTGATATCAACATATACTTAATGATATTTGACATGTATTTGATGTAATCATGTAATTAATCCATACCCAAATAAAACTAATATGTATATACAGACATAGTTTTGGTTAAACATTTGGTATATTCTGTATGGACCGTGAAACATCTCCCCATGGAGTTGGTATCCCAAAGTTGTTGGCCATAGATGATGACTGTAGCGGGAATCATGCCCGAAATGACCCCAGTTCAGATGAATTAGTATAAGTCAACCAGACCAGCTATAATTTGGTTCCTTTAATTCTAGTTATTCTAGTTCACTCGATTGGTTCTTTATTTCAGCAGTACAAGTTCGAATCGCTGTGCCATCAGCAAAACAGTCCTGCAGATAGGTACTTGGAGAAGTTCGCTGGATGCATGGCCATTCCACCGTGCGGCGACCCGGTCGACCCGGTCGACCCGGCCCCTCTTTTCCCCAGCCAGTCTCGTTGAACCACTGGGGGAATCTCAAAAAAAAAGCCTCAAGTAGTTTCTTGTAGTTTGCTAATGTTTGCTATATATATACTATATAGATGGCCCATTTAGTTCGATGATTGTTGGCGTTTTTTAAATTGGCCATTTTCACCAATTTGGCGCCCGGTGAAGTTACCAGAGGGTAGCGAATTTTCATGAATCCCGCTCACTGTTTTTCATTGGTCGACTTGGTAGGCTGACCAATAATAATATTTTTGGTAGTAATTCATAGTAAACATTGTTTCTCACTGGCAAAGGAGGCTCTCAACATATGGACTTGGAAATCCTAATGTGTCCTTCTCTTAATCCAACCACACATAATTAAGCCCAAGTGAAACATCATGAAACACATAATCTTTCGGTCAGCCACAGCATCAAACTCACCTTAATCACCATGAAACATGGAAATTGCCTGACAAATATGATAATCCCAAGATAAACCCCATGAACCATCCTATCATTAACCCAGGTCTTAACCATCATCAGGAACCATCCAAAACCCTCCGGAAAATCTCGCCAGTTCGAGGCCGGACCTGCGCCCAGAGGCGCGTTTCGCGGCGAAACAGGAAGTTTCGTGCGCCGTGAAAGCGCCTGGATGAAGATCGGTGGGGTAGTGACACTGGGGTGTGACCGATGTTTCTTCAGATGGGTATGGATCAATACCTATAGATACCATTTTTAGGGGAATGAACATCCATTTACCAGCTATTTTGATGTTCACCAGGGGTACAAGGTTTTGACATACTGCCAGATGAAGCTCTATATTAATGCAGGTTTCTCAGTTCATGAGGGTACCCGATTGCCAATAGCTGGATGGTTTATCTCATGGAAAATCAATCTATAAATAGATGATTCAGGGGTACCAGCATTTTAGGCAACCTCTGTAAGGTTCTACTTAGACTGTGCAAGTAGCTAGACATATTGGGTAATACGGTAATATAATGCAGTTTTTTCATTTTCAAGTGGGTACTTGGGGTCTAAGTATATGGATTGATGGTTTGAAGGGTTACCCTATCCAGATGAACCATCAATTTAGACCCTCCAAGTACTGGTACCCCTGATGTATATGGCCCCATTTTCACAGGTACTTAGAGGGTATTACGGTATCGGGATTTGTGGTTTGAACATGATCTTGTGATACTAAACCTGAGGAGCCATGTGTGGGACCATTGGTAGTCCACCGGCTCATGTGTTACCATGTGATCATATTGCCAGTTATATTATATCCAATTAAATAACATTTCAATATGTGTATGATAATTATGCTTAATCATTACATACCAATTATGGTTATATATAGTAATTATGGTTGCTTATTATCCCGTGTTGATGCAATTTCGCTGTTACCATGTGGATACAATTATCCCAATTGATCCCTATTGCTGGTCAATTTGTAGTAATCAGAAAATAACCACTATCTTTTTATTGGTTATTATTATTCCCAACTACTCACCATGTTCTGTAGGTAAAGTATCATAAATCATGGGCCATGGGCCATTTTCCATGACTGTCTTGAATAGCTAGAGGGTATTCTATAGGAAACCATATATGAAATAACCAATACCCAGATTGTGTTATATAGAATGTTTGGTTATTTGCTAGCACATATCTGAATACCAGAATGTTATAACTTGGTAACATTCTATATAGAGCACATATCTGAATACCCAAATATGTGTTTCCTAGGAAAATATGAATGTCCTTGGAACATTTGGTAGCCAAACCTTTGGGACGGCAGGTACTGGAACTCCAGTGTCGGCGGCTGGGAGAAAGCGGTGGTCGTTGAGTAGCGGAGCTTAGTCCCGGTTGAGATGGTGGGAAAAAATGATATGAAATTACTTTACTTCGAGTGATCCCCACCATGACATTTCAAAACAGCTTGTTGACACCACTTTTGTCTGAAGCTTTTGTCACGGGACTTTTGCCCAACTAACTATCCCAATCATTTGTTTCA
>Ga0126342_10020734_pt1 | contig 11022 bp, 10 predicted proteins | sample Cyp1metagenome_FD_92528 | JGI IMG/M metagenome (GOLD analysis project Ga0126342, IMG submission 92528) | Coral microbial communities from Lord Howe Island, Old Settlement Bay, Australia - Cyphastrea 1 metagenome | ecosystem: Host-associated > Invertebrates > Cnidaria > Coral ...
AAGATATGCCAGATAGAATGCCAAATAGAATGTCAGAAGATATGTCAGATAGAATGCCAGAAGATTTGCCAGTAAGAACATGTATAAATGTCATGGTGGGGATCACACGAAGTAAAGTAATTGTTGCTTTGTTTGCTTTTTTTTGAAAATGTCTTGAAACAATATCAAAATCGTATCAGAATCACATCCAAATCGCCTCAAGATCGCATCAAAAGCGAATCAAAACCATGTCAAAATCATATCAGACCCATTAAATTCCTCGAGAAAGCCTATCCCATGGTTGTTTCTGTTTCCTTTTTCCAAGCCAACCCATCGGGAACCCTGAGAAAGCGGCTCCGTTCCCAAACCATATCAAACTCACATCCAAAACCATACTTGAATCATAACCCGGACCATATCCAAGTCATAACAAAACCATATCAAAGTCATAACCCAAAATTCAAAGCGTATCGCCTATCGCAACCATATCTCAAAATCATATCAAAACCATATGGGTATGGATCAATACCTATGAAAATACCATTTTTAATGGGATGAACATCCATTTTAACCCAGCTATTTTGAGGTGAACAGAAGGGCTACTATTGGGTTTTGACACACCATCCAGGAAACTCGGACCCATAGGCCATGCCCAGGTTCTAAATCTGTGACTCAGCAATTGGATGGCTGAACATAGTGTCTGAAAAACCCAGTTGCACCCAGCCCCATCCCATTTTCCAGGTCCTGTTGAGAAATCAATGTTTATGCCAACCCGTTTGCAGTGGACCGTTTTTTAAAAAAGGGTTAAAAATCACAGTCGCGAAACAGCTAAGCAAAACATGGTTCGGCATGAAAGTTTGCGGTTGTTCTCCCAATTCTGGATCGATAACCGATAACATGCCTTACTTGAAACAAAGACTGGCGCCATTAGCCTTTTGATCTAATTATATAATGTTTAACAAGCCGCATGTGCGTCAAGACCATGGCAGTTCGGATCTCCTTGAAAGTCTTTTTTTGTTGATTCTGCAGCCCAGTTCCATTCAAAATTCAAACTAAAACGAAGATCATAAACCGATGTGAAGCGAGTTCCGTTGCCTATCTGCTGACTGCTGCGGTGAAACCAACACTGAAGCTGCACATCGCATCACATCGCAACCGTTTTGGGCGCCTGAAAAAGGCCGCGACAAAAATGTAAAGCAGCCACCGCACTTCATTGCTTGGGTGCCGATGGTGGAAACTTCGCCGAAGGCACAACAAGCAGAAAGTACACTGCACAGACCAATACAAGTCCACTAAAAATCTCATACAATGTCAAAGTGGCTCACTGATTCAGAAGTTTCATGCCTGCTTACAGTCAAGCGTTGCTGTCTGAGCCAGACCAGCTAGCCATTCAAGTTCTGTCAGATCTACACAAATAACTATGGCCTTCTTTCATCCCTAGTTCTGGTATTTGGTCATGGTAGGAAGCCTGCAAAAAATCATTGGGCATGATTCCAGTGCTTCCTCCACATGCTTGGATTGAGAATGGTGCTTGTGTGCATGTGGAGCATTTAAATCAGTATAGTTGTGATGAATTGTGTAGATATCGATGTGCCCTGGTTAGATAGCTTTTTCTATTGGACATTCGACTGGCGAAATGTCCATTTCGATGTATTCGACCATACCCAGTCACTTTTAAGTGACCCTATCTAGAACCAGATTTAACACGTGCGGAAACACAGAGCGGTATCTAGGGAGATTTAGTACAACATACCAATAATGGAAATGGGGACTGGTGCAAATTGGCCCAAAAAGAAATCCCGAACTTGCTTGAAATCGCCGTTGTGTTGTTATTTTGTTCCATTTTTTGTGACTGATAACATCAACATACATCAACCAACATCAACCAACATCAACCAACAGGGGCATTTTTCATCATTTTTCTCTACGTTTGCACTACACCACGCCAGGCTTGAACTCAGTGCCCCTTCGGAGTCCCATTTCTGCGCAGTTCGTTCGTCTCGCCGCGCCATGACCATGACGGGCTCATAAGCCAAAATGAGCTCCTCGCGACCGACTCATTGGTGTCTGATGGGATTTACCATAAGGCTGGCGTTCTTTTGTTTAGTATGGACGCAATCAGCATGTCTCCAACTCAAGTTCAAAAGGTTAGTTTTGAAGTGGAAAAGGTTAGTTTCTAAACCCGGGTTTTGGCTGGTTTGGAGGGGGGGCGGGGGAAACAAACTAACTCTGGGGAAAGTTTGTTTCTGGGGGAAAAACAAAGGTTTTGGGGGGTGGGGAAACGTTAGTTTCTGGCTCCGGAAACAAAGGTCTGGGCTAGGGAAAGGTTTGTTTCCGGGAGGGAAAAGAAACGTTTACAGGAGAGGTTATCGGAACCATAGGGAAACTCAGGTTTCAAAACTAACGTTTCGAGGTCGAGAAACAAAGGTTTCCAAGCCGGAGAAAATTAGTTTGTAAGCTTCCGCTTGCTCCCCGGAGCAGCAGCAGCACCAGGAGCGGTGGCAGCGGCAGCAGCAGGCAGCGGGCGCAGCAGGAGCTGCAGGGCCGCAGTAGCAGTAGCAGCAGCCGCAGCAAAAGCAAGAGCAGTCGCAGCAGGAAGACGAAGTAGAAGAAGAAGAAGAAGAAGACACAGAAGAAGAAAAAAAGAAGAAGAAAAAAAAGAAAGAAGAAGAAGAAGAAGCAGAAGAAGAAGAAGACGACGACGACGAAGAAGAAGAAGAAAAGGAAGCCGAAGAAAAGGAAAACGAAGAAGAGCAAGAACAACTGCAGGAGAAAAACTAGAATACTGCAGCGGGCGCCTTCTGTTTGGCGACGGCGGTACGTGGCAGGCAGCGGCATGTACGCGGCATTTTCTCGGATCGGAGACAATCGACAAGGCGTGAGAAAGGAAGAAGTGGATGGCGAGGCAGTTCGATAGGTCATTGGCGATGCCGACAGAGAGGAATGATGGTGAACATGAAACAGTTGCCACGGCATGGCGAGGCCGAGATGAAGGGCAGCCCGAAAGGTTAGTTTCATTGCTTTCAAACTAACGTTTCGAAACGTAAGTTTTTTCAGACGAAAAGGTTTGTTCGAAACAAAAGTTGTCCATGTCCGTGAAAAACAAACGTTTCAGCTTGGCAGTCTGGCAGATGTTTATTCCAGCCCAAAACAAACGTTTTGTAGAATAGTTTGTTTCCGTACCTAAAACAAGCGTTTCTGAAACAAACGTTTTCGCAAAAACAAACAAACAAACTAGTCGAAAAAAGGTTTGTTTGTGAGCGTTTCAAACTAGTTCCGACGGAGCTTGTTTTGAGTTTCCAGTTTCAAACTAACATTTCCCAAAAATGTTTGTTTCGAGCCCTGAAACTTACGTTTTCGCAAGGGAAATGTTCCCTTGTTTTTGGAGGAAAACATGTGTTTTTTCTTTCCACTGCTTCCAGTCCCAAGCTTGGACAACACCAAAACATTAGTTTCCGCTTGGAAAACAAACCTTTTCTGCCGTCTCGAAACATTTGTTTCAACCAGGAAAACTAACCTTTCTCCTGTCAAAACGTTTGTTTCTGCCTCAAAACAAACTCCTGATCGCATCCCTACTGTTTAAATGGGGAAAATGATGATATATATGTATATATATGATAAACCATGACCATGAGATTTCTTGGTTCATTCCCCATCTTGATGGTTAAACCTCAATTGTTGTTGTTTAAATCACCATTTCTGCTGGTTAAAAGCACCATTCTTTGTTGCTTAAAGGACCAAAATTGTGGTTGGTCAACTCCCCATTGTCACTTTTCGGCCATGGCCATGACCGTGCGTCCTGATCATTGGAGGATCGCCAAATCCAACAAATCACCTCCGGGCAGCAAAAAATCGCGGCACCGGGGAGAAAATATGAGAAAATCATCACAAAATCATCACAAAATCAACCAAAATCATCACATGCCTAGGGTTAAAACATGTTAAAACGAAAGCATCATAGGAAAAAAAAAACAGCGGTGATTTGTGGTGCTGTCAGAGTCACTGGCAAAAAAAATCACCTGGTCACGGGGTCTTTTTTTGCCGAAGGGATTGCTAGAAAAGGATGCAAACCCTCAAGGTGTGGGTAACAATTTCAAGGCTTCAAGGCAACAACAGGTGACCGGTGATGGTCTACAACGTGGTTGCAAATCACTGTGGCACTTGCTTCCACTTACTCCACTGTTCTCTGATCCTCCCCGGAAACTGTTGGCGCGTCACAGAACACATGGCCTGTTTGGAATTTCGAAGACGACAGAGCCTGTCAGTAGCTCAACTACTGGACAGCAACGCGAGAAATAGAGTGATTCATGCAGACAAAAACATGAAAAAAACATCTAAATCCAGGTGTTGGGGTGCTGGTGAAGCCCATCTTTATCGGTTTCGTCTCCATAGTTGGCTACAGTGGATGGGATCCTCGGCTGCTTATGGCAACTCTCGGTATTCGCCAAGATTCCCATGTGTTCATGTCATCCCCACGTTTTGACGATTCATTTTTTCTTTGTGGTGTTGAAATCTCCTGAAATCTCCACTTTCTATGCTTCGATGCCAGGTTTTGATGCTGAAATCTCAATGATATTCCCATAAAGTTCCCATTTCTGATAGTGAAATCTCCTTGAAATCACCATCAATTTCTCACGAAAACACCAACCAAAAACAGGCTGGCTGTCCTTGTCATCGTCCTGGCCGCGCTTGGAGCAGGTCACGGTGCCCAAAGTGGTGCTCACGTTCTTGCCGCTCTTGTCCTTGGTGCTTGGCGAATTGACAAAAAAAGTAACGCCTGGAATGGTTCACCTTATGAAAAATGTTGGGAAAAATGGTTCATTCCCAATAATTGGGAAAATGTTGACCACATGATTGAGAAAAAAAATATTGCGTCGGAATGGTTCACCTTTGCTGACAGCCTAGCCTTTTTCCATCGACAGCATGTGTTTTCCATGCTGAAATCGCCGGCTTAGACGTAAGTATTGTCTCAAAATGACAGATATAGGTATGGGTCAATACCTATAGATACCATTTTTAGGGGGATGAACATCCATAAATCCCAGCTATTTTGATGTGAACTACAGGGGTACAAGGTTTTGACACACTGCCATATGTGTACATTTACGAGGCCGTGTTCAATTGCCATAGGAATGTATGGTAACACGTGAAGCCGGCGAGCCCACAAGAAATGACGACCAAAGTTGGCTTTCTTTGACAAAACAATAGTTGCCCTCAAACTTCAAATGTCTCATGTTACTGCCGACATCCAATAAATATATTATACATATACATATATATATATATGATATACCGTATACATATAGCTATACGACCATAATCTACTCACCCACTTACCCAATCTTACCCACTCCGTCAATGGTCACCCCTGAGCTTCCCTGCTGGGTAGATCAGATTGAAGGCCAAGCGAACTTTCGGATCTCTCGCCTCCGGGGCCACATCTTTGATCAAGTCAGCCAGCCTCGGCCAAGGCCCCTGGGTGGGGGCATCTTGCCATCCAGCCCTAGGATGGGATGGAAAAATGTCACCTGAATTTACCCAACAAAGTTCCATCCCATGCTTCAAAGTTACCTGCTCCGTTCTGGTTGGACAAATTCATTCGGCGGCCATCCGCCACTGCGAGAAGAACCCATTTCAGCATATTCATGATTCCAGGACTAAAAGTGGAGCTAGCAATGACCACTCTGTATTTGATGTTGCAAATAAACTCTCGCAATTCTGGCCACACCCAAATAGAGTAGTGGCTCAGGGGTCAGAACCTATTTCCAGAAAAATCATCTCATATCCATCTGTCTATCTGTCTGTCTGTCTATCTAATATCTATCCAGGTTTATAAATATATAGAAACATATATATATATATTTTATATCGTGATGTTTATATATATATACATATACATATACATATTTATTTATTGATACATATATATATGTTGATACATATATATATATATATATACATATATTATACATAGATATATATATATATATATATATGTATCAATATATATATATATATGTATATATATACATACATACATTACATTACATTACATTACGTTACGTTACGTTACGTTACATTACATTACATTACATACATACATACATACATACATACATACATATATATATATATATGTGTGTACTGTATATATATATACTGTATATATGTACGTTTTTGCCATATCCATCCATATCCATCTCTATGTCTATCTATATATATATATAATATCTATCTGCATATCTATCCATCCATGCATCTATCTATACAGCGTATGTATATATATATATGTGAAACATTGAAGTGTGTCCATGCCATTGTTTCTACCACCATAACCATTGTCCAGTGTGTTGCCACCCGTCCAGCGGGTCCCTTGAGTCTCATGCTCTCGTAGGGTCACGTCAGGCCAAGCGTAGACCTTTTCGGTGCTTAGTGTAGTATCTGTTTTGGATGGGCCTGAACCATCTTGTTATTGAAGCTGTTGCAGCTAGCTTACATTTCGGGAGTTACAGTTGGGTCCCTCAAGGGTCTTGAAGAGGAACTTGTCTTCAGAGTCTCAAAGACCTTGATTTTACATGCATTTACCAGAAAAATAACAACTTGGTGCTAGCTTCAACCCCCAATTATTGATGAACTGCTAAATTGTTGGAGTATAAAAATGTTCGAACAATACAGTAATCTATTTTAGCGCACATATACTGTACATGTAGATCATGTAGATCATGTAGATGTATGTACACCTATTGACTTCACCCACCTATGGCTCCCTTCGTTGCGCCTGCAGTTCGCACTCCACAGGCTCCTTCCCACGCTCAGCAAAAGCCTGGAGCCCAGGTGAATCAGCAATAGAATTAAGATTTAAAGCAAAAATGGTGGTCAAGAATTAGCCTTCAAAACCACGGAGAAGTTGTTTCTTTTTCGAACTTCTTTGAAGGATGATATCAGAATCCATCCATATATCCTTTCCTCTGTCCACAAAGAAAGATGCATGTGGGGTACCATGAAATCCGCGAAGAAAAAATGTTGTTATTTTGGACCCAACCTGCCTCGATCCCATGGTGTCCACCTGAGAGCACGGAAGATTGTGTCGCCCCTAACTTTTGAGCTGTTAAAATCTCATGTTCTGCAACAAAAAGGCCAAGTTTCTGGTATAATTCTAGCGGATTATCGTCATTGTTTCCATGTTCAAATAAATCTCGAGGTATATATACCGTATACCCCCATTTGAAATGTGTGGACAAGGGAACCCACTAAAACTGCTGATCCCTCACGTGAATAAACCGCATCGCCTGTTCTTCATGGGTATACTTCAGAATTAGGAACAAGTACCAGTTTTGTTTCCATGACTCACCATGATGCTGCTCCCCTTCGAAGAAAGAGAGGCTTCACCAGTCATCACTGGCCTGCAACCCCATCAGGGGTGGTTGGTTACCCTCTGGTAAACTAACATAACTATGAAAAATCAGCATTTTTAATGGCTAAATCCACTATAAATCACCATTTTCAATCGCAAAACCACTGGATGTTGGGGTTTTCGCCCACTTTTTTAAACCATGCCCAGTCGCCGATCTTGCGGAAGATGCGGAGCCTCGGAAGTGCAATTTATAGGCCCAGTCCAAAAACGTGAAAAACGATGCATCTCCAGACCTGGGTGGAAATCCGAAAGTAAGCTGCCCCAGAAATCTCGTAGTCTGTCATCATTTCTCCAAGCTAACACTTTTCAACCTGTGGGATCTCCCCCCACCGAAACTTCGGGCGGTCTCCAGGATGTCGTCACTTGCAGCTTGGCCACAGGAAGGGACAAGTCCTCGAGCGATCCATGGTCTTCTTCGGGGGTGGCAGAATGGCCATCCGGCCCCGACCTGGCAGCTAACATGAAAAAATCTGGCTGGAAAACACACAAAAATCTGGCTGGTTTTGGAGCAAGTACTGAATTAGCAAGGGGGATTCTGAGGGTGCCTTGGCTAGAATGGGAATGCCACTCCAAGTGCAGCTGGTTTGAAAGTGGCCCCGATAAGGAGGCCGACATCTAACATCCACCCCTCCAACATCAGCTCCTGACCAGATTGGTTGGTGATCAAATGTGGAGATCAAAGTCATATCCTCATCAAAATTTGGTACCCTAGAATCCTACAGTTTATCACCACTTTTTCCCTTAAAATACCACAATTCTTGGACGAACCGAAATGTCAAATATCCCCAGCTTGATTAGTGTACGTTACTATCTGCCCATCTCGCTTCGCCTAGCCTGGATCTGTCCTGTGGCATATTGGATTTGGGCAGTTTCACCATCAGTTTGTGACCCCTAGGAAACCTTTTTCCAATCACTAGATTCTACATGTTCAAGGGCTATTTACCATCATGCAACCATCATAACATCACCAACGACCACCAGGCCTTTCCCATCTGCTCCCATCTCCGGCGCCCCGCGTGCGGTCGCCGCACCGTTGGCGCCGTTGGTGCCCGGCCGGTCATAGGGCCCGTCGCGCGCGCCGCGCCCGTCGCGGACGGAGGCACTGAGGGCACCGGTCAAGTGGCGCATGGCCCCAGCCGCGGCGCCTGCCAAGACAGGGAGTTGGACCTGAAAATTGGGGACCCCAGGTTTACCCTCTGGTAATTTGTTACATAACTATGGAAAATCACCATGTTTAATGGGAAAATCCACTATTTCTATGGCCATTTTCAATAGCTATGTTAAATTACCAGAGGGTAATCTTCGAGATTCTGAAGCACAAAATGGAAAAAATGTTCGTGCGAATTGGGGACCCGACGTTTGACAAACATCCCTAAGATTTGATATGTTGTCTGCACGGTGCAGAGACCCAGTCAACTGCAAAGTTGGGGGGTCATACGCTATATAGTTTTTAGCTTGGAGGGTCATACGCTATATAGTTTCAAGGAGCAGGGAAACTCCGGAATGGTTTTGTTCTTGCCACGATTCCTGATGATTCAAGATTGGTTCCAGCGGATAATTCAATGCTGTGGGTGAGAATATGTTCCATAATTGTTCATTATATATCTTTTCTGTTTTGATCTCTTTTGTTTCTTTATTATCCAGTTCTATCCCCAGATGTATCGGGTTTACCACATTACCATAAAGGTTTCCATGGCATGGGGTTGGCCTAGTGTACCTCCTTCAGCACTCATGGCTGGGGTGACTAGCAGGCGAAGCAGCGGAGCAGGGTTGCGATTGGGGGATGGCATCGACATATCCTCGGGGGATCCCAGCCGTAGATCATCAGCATTTTGCATTGCCTCAATAGATTACCCAACATACCAAAGGATGATTGCAAGACAGCCTAAAAAATAGATCTTCAATGGTTCTGTTCAGTGGGGGGGTTGCAAAAAATGGGCTGCGCCCAAAAAGTGCAAAGTACATGTAAAAATGGTGGGTTCCTTTAAATGGGGAACCCCAAGACCATGAGTTTCAATATTAAAATGGTCTATATACTGTGAGATGGTTTGGACCCGGGGTACTGCATCTCCAGGTATTTCCTGGATTCCTAGGACTTCAACTTCTGGTGATAAATCCTCCAAACCCCCGACCACGGGTGAAATCACATTCCCATGAATCATTCCTGGATGAATAAACCCCTGAAGAACGCTTGGCAGAAAAGTCCAAGTTTGGTAAGTTTGGTAAGTTTGATAAGTTTGGTAAATGTCAATGTCTGAATTTGAAACCATCATTCCCTTGATGGTGAACTTCCGAAAAATTCCCCATTTTGCTTTGCAGAAAACACCCAGAGTTCATGGTGGAACAACCCGACCTCCGCGCTCGCGGTCGTCATCCTGGCGCGCTAAAATAATCTTAGCGAACTACTGTAGATGATTGGATCCCGGGATTCTGGAACATGTACATATCTAGAATGTATATATATATATACATATATCATAATATATATATATATATATATATCATTATATATATATGTATAAATAGAGGTATATATTATCTACGCCATCATTTTAGTGGACAATAGGAGAAGCTACCAGGGTTTTTCTCCAATGACGTGACCCGTGTTTCGTCTCCTTGTCACGTCTTTTCTCTTCCCGTTTTTCCCGGCGATCTCGTCGATCCTGCGATGGAAATTGGAGGCATATGGTGTGCAACGGTATGTATATATATATATATGATTATGAATGTATGTTATATAGTATATATATATATACATGTTGCATGTACATATACATAGTGCATAAGTAAATAAGAAAATAAATGCATAAATAAATAAGTAAATAAATTTAAAAAATAAATAAATACGTAGTAAATAAGTACAAAAGTAAATAAGTAAATAAGTAAAGAAGTAAATAAATAAATAAATAAATAAGTAAATAAGTAAATAAATAAATAAATAAATAAGTAAATGAGTAAATAAACAATAAATAAGTAAATCAGTAACTAAGTAAATAAGTAAATAAGCGAACATGTAAATAAGTAAATTTAAGTAAACAAGTAAAGAAATGAACTTTAAAAAAATCAGTAAATAGGTGAATAAGTAAATAAGTAAATATATCAATAAGTAAATACAATAAGAAATAAGTAAGTAAGTAGATAGATAGATAGATAGATAGATAGATAAATAAATAAATAATGTCAAGTGAGGATTAATAAACCCCCCCAGATTAATCAACCACCACTGCCCAAAAAAAAAAATGTAATTTAAAAACAGGTGGTCCCCGCTGATTAAAAAACCGTTTGGCCTACCCCCGATTAATCAACCACCAGTGCTGAAATCCATTTTTTTATCCAACAATTTTTATTTCCAAACTTATTTATTTCCAATTGTTTTTTACCTTTTTTTTATCATCATTGTTATACTTAAGGTTTGAGTTGATCATTGAAAATTTCAAAAAACAACTATTCCCCAAATGATCGATTTCTAATTAAAATCTTTATAAAAATCATCAGTTTGGATAGCCCCCAAAGGGTACCCCCCATGAGCCCATGTCCCCCATTAATAATAACCACGGTTTGCCCCTGATTAATCAACCACCTTTCTGATCCATGAGATTTTAACAAATCCAATGGAATTCTATTAAGAT
>Ga0126342_10020735_pt1:0-10000 | contig 11022 bp, 15 predicted proteins | sample Cyp1metagenome_FD_92528 | JGI IMG/M metagenome (GOLD analysis project Ga0126342, IMG submission 92528) | Coral microbial communities from Lord Howe Island, Old Settlement Bay, Australia - Cyphastrea 1 metagenome | ecosystem: Host-associated > Invertebrates > Cnidaria > Coral ...
ATGAGAGATGTTAGGAGGTCAGGGCGCTCATTTCCTGAGAGGGGTTGCATTTTGGAGCATCAGATCTGTAGGTTTGCTAAGATGATTTTGCGTGACAGGTGCAGCACTTCGTATGACCTGGCAGACCTGGCATCAATTTTTCGTGGCAGGCGCAGTACTTTAGAGAGGTGGAGTAGAAAAATCGCAAAACGCATTGGTACGAGGCTGTCAGCGCTGCAATCAACTTTCCATTTTTGAAGGAAGTCTCGCAAAATTGGTTTGTTTTTGATGTTGTCAAGTTCAAAAATTGGAGAAGTCTCGCAGAATTGCTTTGCTTTGGATGTTGTCAAGTGCAAAAAAATGAAGAAGTCTCGCAGAATTGTTTCGTTGTGGATGTTGTTACGTTCAAAAATTAACAGAATTGCTTAGTTTTCAAGCTTGCAGATAGATAGACAGACAGACAGACAGAGAGAGAGAGAGAGAGATAGATAGATAGATAGATAGATAGACGGAAAGATAGATACATACATAGATAGAAAGATAGAATGATTGATTGATTGATAGATCAGGTAGATAGATAGGTTGATTGATTGATAGATCAGGTAGATAGGTAGATAGATAGATACATAGTTAGATAGGCAGATGAGATAGACAGATAGATAGACAGATAGACAGATAGACCGATGGACAGATAGATAGAGAGACAGTTTGATCGGTAGATAGAAGGAGATATAGATAGATAGATAGATAGATGGATAGATAGATAGATAGGTAGATAGATAGGTAGATAGATAGATAGATGGACAGATAGACAGACAGACAAATAGATAGAGAGACAGCTAAAAAATAGATAGATAGATAGATAGATAGATAGGTAGGTAGGTAGGTAGGTAGGTAGATAGATAGGTAAATAGATAGATAGACAGACAGATAGATAGGTAGACAGATAGATCAGTAGGTAGGTAGGTAGATAATCAGAGAGAGAGAGAGAGAAACAGAGAGAAAAAGAGAGAAAGAGAGGAGACCTCAAGCAAAATGATTCATTCTGCCATCCCTGATTCACAACAACCAATCTCTCCTATAGGTTTCCTATTTTTGAAACTTCCGCCACCGCCTTGTGCGGTACTACTGGTATATTAACGTATGGTGAATATGGTTGAATCAACATATAGTTCAATAAGATATTCATTGAAAAATTTATATTCACCATGAACATATATAATATTATGTATTAATAATCCACTCATCTGTGAATAATGGCTATTATTTGGGGTTGTTGATATATAAGTATATGGTGAATCATGGGTAATTAGTGATAATTGTTAATAATGGTCAATATGTGGGATTCAGCCAATGCCAGAAACCTACCATGACTGGGGATGGTTTTTACAACTCGTAAAAATGGTGATGACTTGGGGATGGTTTCGGAAATTTGGTTTACCACATATCTGGATAAATTTTAGTTATACCCTCTGGTAAACTAACACAACTATTGAACATCACCACTTTTAAGGGGTAAATCAACTAATTATAACTGAGCCATTTTCCATAGCTATGCTAAATTACCAGAGGGTAATGACCTCAAATCCTCGCATCAATGGAATCATGGTGAGGATTCGGATAATCCTCCACAAATGCACGCACTTTTCAGCTTTGCAGATCGGTGCATGATTAGGATTCAACCAGGGAACGTGCTAATGTACCATCATACAATATGTATACTATTAAGATATCACTGTCACCATCATATTTCCAAGATATTCCCATTTGAGCAGTGGCTGCCAAACTCTGGTTGGTTGATGATTGGTTCAGGGATTATATGAACCAATATTTCATGGGAATATGGGAATCCCGTTCTCAACCAACCAGTGCAAAGGAACGACCTAGAGTAGGGTTTCGAACGTTGCTCAATCATGGTAAGTTAAATCACAAAATAGCTAGTCAAACTGAGTCCAAACCTTTGGAATCCCCTGGTGAACATGAAAATCGTTTGGATCGATGTATGACCTGGCAGATAGGTTCCATTGTGTCTCCCAACAGTGGGGTGAAAATCTATTGGTTTCCTCAACGGTCCCCCATTTAAAGAACCCACCATATAACTTGTTAGATGGGTTGGCATGTGGATTTGAATATAATTCTATATGGGTTGATGTTTTCCTCAGCTGGTTTCATTGGGGGAAGTTTGGGATGGTTGATGGTGTTTCAGTTTGTTGGCTTTGCATTTAAGACTTAGTACATCCCGCAGACACGTGCATGACCTGGGCACGCTGTACCCAGCCATTTGGGAGTCATGTTTTAGGGCCATTTGGGGCATATCCAATAACAAACCTTATTGGGTTTAACATTGCTACGAACATTTAAGATGGGCACATATGTAAACGCATATGCATTTACAATTATTAATACTTACATTTTTTTTGATATAATATCATATTATTTAATATCATATTATATCATATTCTATCATATTATTTTATTTTGTATTATATTATATTATACTGTATTGTGCTGTAATGTTGTAAAATATATTATATTATTTGATATTGTATTTTACTGTGTTATATGTTTTTGTTTTATTATGTCATATTACTTTATTTTATTTGTTATATTAAGCTATATGATAAAGTATATTATATATATTATTCTACTTAATTCAATTTCATCATGAATTATATCAATTGATTTCTCTCTTTATTTATTTAGATTTAAACATGTATTCCCATCCCCCCAAAGCCATGGTTCAATGCTGGATCTATTCATGTTGAACCTCTGTGAGGCGCCATCAGAGGACCTTTGCGATGAGGGCGAGGGGCAGGAGCCGAAGATAGATGGCCCAACTGGGGGGCGCTACAGTTGAGTAGTTGTCCTGGGGATTTTGAGGCTGAAAGATGCTGGATTTTCCAACGAAAATGGTTTTGTTTAATTTTTTCAGATTTTGATCAACGGGACGGATCGGATCTTGCGGCCCGGCGCTTCTGGATTCGGAAGTTTGCAATACTCCGCAGGGATAACCCAGAACCGCGATCCGACAATCCAAGAGTCAGAAGCAAACCAAACCACCCAACAACGTTTCTTTGGTGCTCTTGAAACCATCTTGAAACCATGTGTACTGTACCATGTTTTGATTGCCATTGATGCGTTTACTCGCGAGTAAACAAACACGGATAATGTATATACATCTGGCGGCTTGCATCAATTTATAAACACAGCAAGTGCCAGCTCAAGTGGAGCAATCTCGCTTCAGAAGCTCATGGCGAGTTCCTTCCTGGATAAACTATATAAAGGCTGACCTCGTATAGACCCGTATCTGACCTCGTATAAATGCACCCTTTTCCACCACCACAGTTTTTGATATGCAACCCTTCTGTCCAAACCTGACTTGTGAATCCGGAGTTCCAGTATGAATTAAAACACACTGCGCATGAGATTCTGGCAGGAGTAGTCTTGAGAAGCGGAGTTCACATGGGGATTTGCTCAAGTGGTTTGGGCAGGTCTGAATCATCAGTAAAAGCCAGCGTTCCATGTAAACGGTGAATTATCAAGCAAATATGTTTAGTAGTTTGGGTACCGGCGTTCCATTGGAAATAGGCTTCTGGAAGTGAGTGTTTTCTCATCTACAAAGTGCAAGCATTAAAGCGTTTCCATTCGGTTTCATAGTCCAGGCCCTGCCTTTTCTGACTTAGCCGTGACCACGGCGTTCCATGCAGGAACGCATATTCTGGCACCACCGGTCCTTCCTTCAACGTTCACCTGTACTTCTCCAAGGTGAAACATGTTGGAACCATGAGGCTCTCCGGGCTCTCCGATCATCCTGCGCAGGATCTCTCTGGCGAGGTGGTGAGGAATCAGTTGAAGTTCTTGGCAAAACTGCAGGCAGGAGATTCCAGCATTCCATGGGAGAGTTGTCTGGTAGCTGATCCATGGTTTGCGGGTGGTATTTGTATGTATTTGCTTGCCAGATTGCCATGATATGCCATGATTCAGGTGTTCCACTGCCACGTGTTATTTTCATGTTCAATCCCAGCTGGGATCCCAGATTATTCCAATATCAGCTGGTTCATACTTGCAACTTGGTTGTGGTTCTTGCCATGTTGAATTGCCGAAGGTAATGATGTGACATTCGCCTCATTTTTCTTTGGTTTTTGGCCAGCTATTTGGCAGTCAGACCGTTGCATCTGTTGCATCCTAACATGAAGCAATACTGTCATGATCCCTGTTCAGTTCAAGACCGTCAGGTGGCAAGGTAACTCACTTCAGTCTCAAAGTAATATCTTGGTATCTCTCACATTACTCTGAGCAGACCCAAAAATATGACCTAACTGACTTGAACATATAAGCTTTAAAGGGATATGTATTGTTTCAAAACCATCTTATTTATTGATATCTCTCCACCAAAGGAACCCTGGGATGATTTATCCAATGGACCCAGCCAGGGGGATGAGGCCCTTCACGTAGAAGCAGCCATTCACTTCAGCCCCTTGGTAGATCCCATGGTACATCAAAAGATGCATACTGCTACATTCTGATTCTAACGGGTACGGTTTTGTCACACACACACACACATATATATATATGCGTTAACGACATTCAAATATGTGGAGGACGGGCCAGACCGCGAGGCCCCGGAGGTAGTATGAAATACCAGTTCGTACATTTAAATGTAGATACCGCATGTTTAAATGAATTGGATTCCGTATGTTCAAATGGCCGGGCGGGCCAAGGAAAACCTTCCCGGAGGTAGTCTAAAGTACCAGTTCGTATATTTTAAAGTCCGTATATTTAAGTGTAGTTACCTTATATATATATATTTTATATAATGGACTAATATAATGGATACGATATGTGTATATTAGACTAAAATAATGGATGCGATATGTGTATATTATAGATAGACCGATATCATAGATATAGACGTATAATATCCATCATAAGTGTATATTCAGTGTATACACATATATAATGACTTGACCAAGAATTCGCAGGCATGAGATTCAAGAGCTCCAAGGTTTGGCGCGTGGAGCACGAGAGGTCGATGTGGTGGCCTCACGTTTCGCCGGAGGAGGGGTTTGCCTTTCCCTTTGGTGATGATATGAGACATTATGGGACATTATGTGACTATGTGGGTGTAAAACAGTATCTAACCATCAATGGAGAATTCACCATGATTTTTTTCAGGGTGGGATAACCATGATTATATATAATGATATAATGGGACTAGCAAGGAATCATCCTGAAATGGAAGAACCAACTGGATGATTATACATATGATGATACAATAGGAGACAAACAACATATTTGGTGGTTTAGCAACATTGACAGTAACCTCCGGTGACTTAGCATGGCAAACTGCAAAGAACATGTTCGGTAATGCGCAACATAGATCAAAATAGGATGGTCATCGAACTATGTAAGTTGGCAATTTTCCATTGCCAAGTGAAAATCTAGAGGGAAACGCGGTTTTTGTCGTGTAAAAGCGGTCGGATGGTCAAAAGAAGCATTGGAAGCATGTTCATTTTCAGATATCATGATTGGAGGTTACTAGTTGCCATCTCCATGAAGAGGAATCTCAAAGAAACATTGATGTTTGTGTGCCCTTAGACCGGCAATAGGTTTGGATTTCTCAATTCCACAGCATGTGTTTTGCTGTGGCTGCAAAGAGTCATGCGACTACTGCTATTGTCATGTAGAGTTCAGGGTCCACGTGGTTCCCATCATAGCCATTTTCGTGTCAGTAGGATTTCTGCACGAGTCCTTGTGCTGGCGCATTCTGGAAGCCCGTCCCTTGCTTCACAATTTGTGGCATTTGATTTGCACTTGGCGCGTGAGACTTGGGTTTGCGCATGTAAACAGGTTAGTTACCATTACTTACCTCTACATCCACTGGGTTAAGCATCACTTTCCCCATGACAAATTTGGGGCCCCAAAGACAATCTGCTCAGAGGGTGATCGCCGCTGATGCCAGTCCCTGAGGTTTTTTTTTTCCAAGGTTTGTGGGTCAAAACTTCGAGAACCAACGAATGAACAAAATGTGTGTTGTATTTGTTTGTAGTAGATACCCATCCACTTTCTTTGGGCCTGGGCTCAATGATTTTGAGCCATGCTCAAACGTATCCATATGCTTAAACTCAAACCCAACTGAATACACATGCGTACTACAGAATTAGTTTTGTCACGCTTATGATGTCTATCAAGTCTCACTTGGGAAATATTCCGTGTGTGTGTGTATACATACACACACACTCCTATTAGATAATTGCTGATGTTCCGATACACCCCATTAGTCAAGATAGTTACTATAGACAAGTGGGGTTACCACCAAAAAGGACCAAATATATTCAATATATATATTTTTAATATGTGAACGCACATACACACGCATATATATCTATACATATAATTATATATATACATATATATAAACATATATATATGTACATATACCTGTCATCATGTCCAACCCGTAGTCATCCCAACCAGTGGCATTTGGGACCAGTCTCTGGAGGCATCCGCACACGGACAGCTGCAGAGCCCGTGGTCGCTAGCATGTTGCGTGACTGGTGCCTGGCTTGAAATGGGGAAATCGTGGGTTTGAAATCATCGAATTTGGATATGGAGCTTTGAATGGAAAAATTGTTCAGAGCATGGAACTAAATGGTGGATTTTCCATTGCCATGTTTGTTTACAGAAGGGCATCTGATTTTTTTTGTAGATTGCTGTACATAGATTTTCCGCAAGAAACCCTGGAATTTAGAGGATCAATGGGGACATATTGGATAGGGAATATAAGCAACAATAGACAGAGATAGAAAGAAGAGAGAGAGAGAGAGAGAGAGAGAGGGAGAGAGGAGATTATGGCCTCCTACCACGTATCAATTCTGGATAGTCAAAGCTAATATGGAGCCCTGTACCCAAACTCTGATGATTCTCCTGGTGACTGTCAGTGAAAGGGCAATCCAAGATAGAAACAACATACATTAGGACTATATAAACAAGAAATAAGGGGTTCAACATAGTTTCAGTAACAAGGCCAGGGATTTGTAAAGCACAGCAATGGGCTTTAGATCGCCAAAATGCAAGACCCCACCCAAGACTTGGGGCTTTAGATCGCCAAAATGCAAGACCCCACCCAAGACTTGGGGGTTTAATCACTTTTCACGGACATGTCAACAAGGATGAGGACCAGCAAAGAGAATCAAAGAGACACTGTGAGACACTACTATTGATACTTTTGGGCCTTTGGGTATGATCTCTCGTTGGAGATAAACATTTGCGGATTTGAAGGGGCCACGTCAAATGGTGCCATGTCAGACGCTCATCCGAAGCTTCGTGGTGCACTTCCATATTCCATGGCCTGGCATGGGTATAAAGTATATTTACACTCTGGTAATTTAACATAGCTATTGAAAATGGCCATTTATAGCGGATTTACCCATTGAAAATGATGATTTTCCATAGTTATGTTAGTTTACCGGAGGGTAAGAACAAATTGGTGCATACGATACATGCATTTAAATACAGACATATCAATGGTGCGACTGCATCTCTACATGTGAAGTTAGTTTTGTGCATATGATTTCGTAGACTTGCCTATATAGCTGGATATGTGCCCTGCTTGAATCACGTCCGCTCCGTTGCCCCTGAACCACAGGTTGACGTAGTCTGAAGGATCTAGATTCAATGGGGGAGCAGCGCAGAGATGTGTGAGTAAGGCTCGGTTTTATTAAGATGGTCGAGGATTGGCTCTGGACAGCTTGCCAGTTGTTTGAAAGCGGATGGCTAGATGGACTGCAGGGTGCGCCTGGCTGTCTTCCTGTCTTCCCGCATGCAGTTAAGGCCAGATTCGATTCGGACTGGCTGGTTCCGCCATTAGTTTCTGAGTCCTTTCGGGATATCAGGTCCACCAGCCGATGTCTACAGATGTGGCGATGTCTACAGCTCAACGAGTTCGCAACCATGTTTGTTGGCTGCCGTGCACTTGTTCGGTATTAGAATGCATACATGCATCGTATTAAGTCATGTGCATATGCATGTAACTTAATACATGTGCACATAGAAATATGTGGTTATAGATAGATTGGATTGGAATAGATTCTATAGATTAGATTGGATGGGATTACATAGATAGGTTAGGTTAGTTTGGATTGGATTGGATAAATTAGATCTAGATAGGTAGATAGGTAGATAGGTACCAGGTAGATAGGTTTTATCTAGATAGGTAGATAGGTAGATAGGTCGAGATGTATATATATAATTATATATATATAATTATATATATAATTATATATATATATAATTATATATATCATAATTATATATATAATTATATATATATAATTATATATATATAATTATATATATATTATATATATAATTATATATATAATTATATATATATAATCCTCGTTTATTTACACATAATGATGTTGTAGTGCTTTGGACACCTTTCAGTACGACAGCCCGGGAAGCCCTCAGGCTTGGCGCGTCACCGAGCTCACATTTTTTGCTTCGTGGCTGCATCTTTTACCAGGCCGCGGTCGGGGAAGATTTTGGGAACCCAGCAGTTGATCCTTTTCGAATGACTGCCTGGTTGGTGGTTTGGAACATGGCTTTTATTTTTCCATATATTGGGAATAATCATCCCAACTGACTTTGACATTTTTCAGAGGGGTGGAAACCACCAACCAGCTGTAATACTGTGGATGGAAGAAATCCTGCACCAGTTGGCAACCGTTAGGTAACTATGAAACACGGAAAATAATGGGATTAAAAGGGGATGAACAATATACTGACTGGTGCAGAATTTCTTCCATCCACAGTATTAATGGGAATATTGTGAAATCTATAGGATATATAGCCTATTTTCCAATTGCTATAGGCTATAGTCATCCAAAAATAGGTGGGGACACCAATTTCAATATGAAATTTTGAATGTGGTCAATGCTGAACCACTATTTTGGATGTCGCCCTCCTACGTCAAAACAAAAATGAAAATCGGCACATTTTAGCGACCTCGCAGGAATGTCACTGTAGATAGCCCAGATCCAAAGGCATGGAAAAGATCAACATGGCCAATCATGATGAAGAACGAGGCGATACAGCTGAGATACAAGAAACAAAGAACCACAGAGACCATTCGCAACCATACGCAAACATCAGGTTTTTAAGTGTCTACAGTCTTTATATATGGTGCATGGATGCGAAAAAAAGTGGAAATAGCGCACAAGACTGAGTATATACTGCAGCAATGAGTGGGTGATTCAGGGGTAGACCAAGGGCCTAATAACCAAGAACAAATTGGAGAGGGAAGAAGCTGGTTGGCTCATCATGGCTAATCAATTCTGGGCAAGATGAATTGAAGAGTGCCATTTGGTGATTCTAGAGCTGAAGGCAGCCACTAATTTCTGAATTGGATTTATATAATCAGAGCTGTTCTATAATATAATCCCTTCGAGCCTTCGAGAACCATTCAAGCAAACTGCTTTGCGGAGTTTCAGGTACTTAATGTATATCATATGTATATATAACTATATATATAAATATAACTATATATATAGATAACTATATATATATAACTATATATATATATATTCAACATTGTTGTTCTTGCAGATCAGATCCAGCCCTTGCTAACAAGCCTTGGTCCATGGGACAGATGGCTTCTGTGGGAGGCCAAGCTGGTTCTACCTTGTCGACACCCAGACACTGGCCGACTGGCCGCTCACGGCCCAAGTGATTTGAGCCGCTTGGAAGTCAGCTGTCGCGCACACAATACCCACGCAATAGGAAACTCGGGAAATGTTGTAGGGTTTTTACTTCGATGTACAACATTTGCTCAGTTTCTGTAGTGTTTCCCAGAACTGCTTTACGCCGGCAGTTCTTTGGCTACATTAAACCTTATAGTAGAATAACTTTACATATGCAAGTCCTGTAAAGGCTCATTTTAGACTTTCGTCATTTCCCAGTGACTCAACAGTTACCTGCACTTTTTTGGGGGGGAACATTCAAGCACCATGTTCCAGAG
>Ga0126342_10020736_pt1 | contig 11021 bp, 11 predicted proteins | sample Cyp1metagenome_FD_92528 | JGI IMG/M metagenome (GOLD analysis project Ga0126342, IMG submission 92528) | Coral microbial communities from Lord Howe Island, Old Settlement Bay, Australia - Cyphastrea 1 metagenome | ecosystem: Host-associated > Invertebrates > Cnidaria > Coral ...
AGGAGAGGAGGACGAGGCAGGAGGAGGCGGAGGAGGAGGAGGAGAAGGAGGAGGAGGAGGAGAAGGAGGAGGAGGCAACTGACATAAAATCTAACAACCCTCACCTGGCAGGTGGGGAAAAAACTATTGAACGTATCAGAAACCACAGAAAGAGCACCTGAAGATATGTGAGGGTTTCCTAACATAGGGCTACCATGGGCTACCCTATTATCATCATCCATTCAAAAAGATGGATTTTCCCCCTTTTTTCAACCATCCAGCTATTGACTATTGGATATTAATTGGGTATCCCCATGACTATGGGGGTTCCCCTGCCATATAAACGTGTTGTATCCATGTGCCATCCGCTTCGCCATCCCCCCGTAACGTCCCCACCTGTGGTGACGATCATCTCTTCACCATGGACGTTGGTGGTCTTCGAGGTGATCGTGGTGATCTGTGACATCTCCTAGCGCACCGAGACATGATGGCACCGTTCATGGGGCGGCTTAATGGTTACTGTTATTGCATATAATTAATGGTATATATCATGAATGGGGGTTAAATGGCTTAAGTAATATATTAGTATTGGTGTTATTACTAAATTATACGTATATTATCATTGTATAATGGGGTTATCATGAATGGGGTTTAAATGGCTTAAGAAATCTTAAGAATAGTATTATTGGTGTTATTGCTACATTATACGTAAATTATAATTGTATAATGAGGTTTAATACGGTTTTTTCTGGGTATTCCGAATTGGGAAAAACGATGATGAATCATTGGAGTTGTGTCAGACATGTTCCAACATGTTCGGACAAACACTTGTCGAAGCGAGCAAAGCTATCAGCTGGGATGTGAGCATTGTCGATTCTAGATTTATTTGCACCATGCACCGCAAAAAATTGAGGCTTGATGCGAATTTTTGAGACAATTTTGGGGTTCAAGAAATGCCAAGATGTTCTTTTCCTTCTCGAAATGAATCTGTTTTCAGGTCCAAAAATATCAATTGGCCGGTGATTCATGCAGTTTCCCAGAAAATCCCAGATTTTATCATTAAAATTAGAGGGTTTTCCTGTAAATTTTCCCTTAAACCAATCCATTGATCCATCTTCCCGGCCTTGCCCTGCTTTTCCAAGTCGGCAATCTGCTGACCTCGGGCTGCGGAACTTCCAGCTTCGAAGGTTCAAAGACGAGCCCTGCAAAAATCAACTTATGGCAACTCCAGGTCCAAAATGAGGGGAATTTTAAAATAGAACATAGATGAACATAGCATTTTTCACGCCAGACAAGTTCACTAATGTCAACCCCGGATTAATAACCCTAGGCTGTTTAATTGGGGGGGGTACCATTTCAGTAGCCATTTATTACTATTTGGGGGAACCACCACAATTCATCAGGGTACGGAATCTTTCACTGTCTTTCGCCAAGGATCGTTGAATGGAGGGTGGTGCAATCTCCATTCCCAGGATGATGTCGCGAATCTCACTCTGCGTCAGGGACGCCACGTTCACGTTGTTCTTCTTGCCTAAAGGCGACCGTCCCCCCGGGTATCCTGGCGTGATCCCCCAAGGGGGTACCACGGTTGCTCGGTTTAAAGTCAAGCCCAGATGAATGAACCACCCAAGGGTTCACGGATTTTTTGGTGCGGGGCGGTAGTTTTGACAAATTTCTGGTTGGCGGTGAAAAAACCATGAAAAATATGCTCGTGATTCAAGATCATGATCCCACTTCTAAGCTGGAAAATCAACCATGTCTCAAACCAGCAGCCAATATCTTCACAACGCCATTGATCACAATATTGTTGGCAAAAAAAAAAGTATCATCAGTATCCATGATATTCCCATGACATGTCCACTTAAATCATGTTCTATAAATCATCAGTTACCTTCCACGAATCAAACGTGGCTAGCTGAAAAATCCCTCCATTTCTAGGGGGGGATTTCCCAGCTATGGAAGTCATGGCCCAAAATCGATGGATTTTGCCAGTCGAATTGGTGAGTTTTGCCAGTTTTCTACGTCAATCACCAGAGGGCATCCCAGTATACCAGTGTTAACATCTATCTACATTTCATGAAAAAAAACATATATCACATACTATCACCATTCCACATTCACATTCACCATTCACATTCACCATTCACATTCACCACAGCTTCATTTCATTCACCATTCCATTCACCATAAGTTCATGTCATTCACCATTCCATTCACCATTACCCTCTGGATAATTCAACATAGCTATTGAAAATGGCTCATGTCTAGTCAATTTACCATGATTTATCAAAGATCATGATTTTCCATAGCTAGCTATTTTTCTTTACCAGAGCTACATCACTACCTTCCAGCGAAAAGCCTATGGCAATCTGAAAATTCCCCATGGCTCGGAGCGCCGTGGCACCGTAGTCTGCCAGGATCAGATCCTTCAGCTGCACCTCCACGTGGATCCACTCATCATCCGTCAGGCTGGGCCAGACGTGGTGCGGCTGCGTCACCTGGGGGAATGGCGGGCGTTCTGGGAACCTAGGGAAAGCCTGCCTGGAGGTCATGGTTACCCTCTGGCAATTTAACATAGCTATTGAAAATCACCATTTTTAATGGGAAAATCCACTATTTCTATGGCCATTTTCAATAGCTATGTTAAATTACCAGAGGGTAGTAATGGTGAATGGAAAATTTATGGAATCTCTAGATATCAACCATGATATAGTGGTTAGTAATGTTGAGTAAGGGAAAAATCATCTAGAAATGGGATATTCGTGATATGAATGGATTTCTTAATGATATCTATCCTGGGGTAAGGTAACGTAGATGAGGAAAACCAATGTTTCCCTTAGGAAAATTACCTACAAATGGTATCAAATGGATTCAAATGGTAGGGTTTCCAAGCCCATGTTAGTTTACTGGAGGCTAACTTCCAATCATGTACCCTGGGTTTTTCTGGCAAATCATGGTTAAGAATGGGAAAGCATCTGTAAACGTAAATCAGATACGAATGGTTTGTTAATGATATGGGGCCCCGGGGGTTCAAAAATCACATGATGGGAAGACCTGGGAACATGACAAAACCCATGCGAATCCATGGGATGTCATGACGATATCATCATGGGAATCCAGGCGATTCAATGCAATGGGGAAATCTTTGGATGATTTGGACATGCTGGGTGTTCCACATGGCTTTTCCATCCAATCTCTTATCTAAATCCTCCCAGTTGGAAAGCCTACTTGGAGTGTACTTCTAGGGGCCCCTTTTTTCCCAACTTTAGGGGTGAAAACCATGGTTTACCGTTGACCCCAGCACCAAGTGGAGACATCGGTGAAGCGACACTAAGCTATGGAACATGATGATGTGATGGGTCAAGTTGCCTAAGGAATGACACCATATTTGGGAATAACATGGAATAACCGTCTGTTAACCAGCAATAACTTAGTCCCTTAGGCTACCTAGGGTACCAGGGTTTTGACTCACAGCCATGTCATTCAGATCAACGGTGTGGTGTTTCTTCGGCATGGGTGACTTTTTCGTGTTGTTGATGTTGAGCTCATGCTGATGATATTGTCATTGGATTGGCGTAACCGAAAATCTACCATAGTTTTCACCCCAAATCTTGGGGTGTCCTGGAAGATCAAATCACCAGGTTTTTCCATGGTGTTAACTCCAACTGTTTTTCATATAAAACCATCAACCATCCAAATAATCCAATGTAGTCTTAACTCCACCATTTTTTTCATAGTTGTTCTTTCATAGTTGCTCTTTTTTTGTTAACTCCACATATGTTTTCATAGTTGTTCTTTTCTGTTAACTCCACACATGTTTTCATAGTTGTTCTTTTCTGTTAACTCCACACATGTTTTCATAGTTGTTCTTTTTTGTTAACTCCACCTATCTTTTCATAGTGCTTTTGAACTAACGATTAAAAACACCATATTCTTCCGCTCCAAAAACTGGCGTCCCAGTGGCCGTGGTCTTATCCGGCTTCAGGATCACCTTGGTCCGGTCCGGGTTCACATGCAACGCACGGAGGATCAGGATCATTCGACCTCAGAGTCGACCAGAAGGGTTTTCTGGTCAGCTTCGGAAATCCGTAGTATTGGGGGTTAGATATCCAGAAAACTATGATGAAATATCCAGTATTTCTCCCCAGATATGATGAAATATGTGTGTGAGTTAGATATTGTTGAAGTATTGGGGCTTCGAAACTCGAAACTGTCTTCCATTGCGCTGAAAAGTACTTGAGCTGAATTTTGCGCGTGGTTCACCGAGTTGACGGTGAGCTCAAACTCATCTTCTCCAAATGTGTCGAAACATGTCATGGCTTACCCAGAAATGTTCTGATTCAATGTTGCTCATTCCAACTCTAGGCATGGTTGAAGCAATCAGTATTCACCATTCAAAACATGGAAAAAAAATCTGTCTATGTTGTAGTTGACTGCTTCGGCTCTAACCATATGACTGATCAAAAATTGAAATACATATAATTATATGTACGTATATCAATGGCCATTTCAGGAACCTAAATTGGAGGTACCTACCATATATAAGGCCTATGTAAGGCCTATGCAAGGGGATATACCCCCAAAATATGGCCTTATATGGTACAGTACCTCCATTTTAGGATCCTGGAATTCCCATTGAGTAAATGATCTAGGACTTTATGGCTTAGGTAATTTGAAATCCTACTAAGTAGAATTACTTTTTTTGCAGGGTATCTAAGATTGGCAATGTATATATATATAATATATATATATATATGCCAAAGTTCTACCTATATCAATTCCTTAAGTCCTCCACCGGAAGCAAGCTGCTGAAGGCGGTATAGGAGGAGATCGACTTCAGCCAATCGTCGTAGAGGTTGAAGAGCACCATTTCAGGCTGGGTCGCCTTCAAGATAAGATCCTCAGTTGAGCACCATTGAACCAATCCAATGCATAGATTTCTATTGGTTTTCTATGGAAAATCACCATTTTTAATGGGTAAATCAACTATAAATAGCTATGTTTGTAAATGGAAACTGGTTGGTGGTTGAGCCTACCCCTCTGAAAAATGATGGAGTTCGTCAGTTGGGATGATGACATTCCCAATATGATGGGACAAATAACAAATGTTCCAAACCACCAACCAAACAATGTCAAACACATCTGGAAAAAACTTGGTGAACACCATATTAGTGAAAATGCCCTAGACTACATCTAAGTATATATCTGAGATTATCTAAGTACATCTAAGTACATCTAAAAGCACCTAAAATCATCTACTAGTAAATACATCTAAATTTTGATACATCTAAACACATTGAAATACTGGATGGTTATTGGCGATTGTGCTACTGTCCAAATTTCAGCCCAAGGACGCCAAATTTCTCGATCTTCATGCAGGCCTGCGGCTGAAAATGGTCACATTTTTTCGCCCCGGAACCACCAAAACGTGGGATTTGCGTGACCCCAAACGATGAAATACCACAAGTTCAACGGGATATGGATGTTCATCCCCAAAACTATCTGGGTAGATTACAGATTTTCACTGAAAAGTTCGGCCAGACATTGAGATGGTTGGCCTCTGGTCAACATTCACATAGCTATTGAAAATGGCCATAGAAATAGTGGATTTCCCCATGAAAAATTGTGGACTTTCCATAGTTATGTAAATGTTTACCACAGGGTAGCCCAATCCAATTCCCATCCGAGAATTGATGGATCTTCATCCCTTCCAGCCACTCAGCCCTGGATGTTTTGTTGATCTCGGAATGGCGCCTGGAATGGCAGAGACAACTCGGAGCCCTTGATGACGATGTTGGGGAAATCCAACAAATGCACCTGGCGAAGCGCTCCGAAATGTCGTACCAAGCTACAATTCATTGCTGACACAATCCATGTCTCCAACTGGGGTTTAAACCATCTTGAATCTTGACTCCTCTTCGAAACCAAGTAAGTACCAACTACCAACATCTTTGTGTTTAGTTTTACCGAACGATCTCAGCTAAATCGTGTCTTTAACCACCTACTTGGTTCCAAAACCCCAAGAAAAGCCATGGGCATCTTGACCAACCTCAAGAGTAAGGCCATGTTGGGATACTTATCCCAAACCAATTGCCATCGTTCCAGTGACATCGCAACGTGAGGTCCTCATGAAATTTATCATATTTATCTGGATCGGGTTGATGATTCATATTCCCATCATCTTACCCTCCAGCAAACTAACATAGCTACCCTCTGGTTATTTAACATAGCCATGGAAAATGGCCCATAGAAATAGATGATTTTCCCAGCTAGAAACCTCCATTTATAAGGGGTTTTCCATGGCTATGTTAAATAACCAGAGGGTATTTATTCAAAAAATGGTCATTTACAGTAGTTCGATGATTTGCCTGTTAGAAATGCTGATTGTCCATAGCTAAAATTTAGTTTACTGGAGGGAAAATCCGATTCATCACCATCAAATCCCATTAAATCACCATTAGATCACCATTAAATCACCATGATACCGGTGGTAGAATTCTCCAAATTCATCTCCAGTATATCTCCATCGATCTACACGGCCCATCTTGCACGGATCTACACGGCTCTCCGGCTATCCTGGTGAAGTCACCAGCTTTGGTGAAATCCATAAGTTGTTTGTTCGTAAACTCCCAACGAATCACTTCAAGATCCCATTGAATCCCAAAAAAAGCCCACTATAATACTATATAAATCACCATTTATTTTATCAGCATTTTTCATCACCATTGCCATATGTTTCCCATATATCTTCCCATTTTTCATCACCATTTTTCATTATCCACTCCAGAAAAACCATGAAAACCTTGCCTCCAAGGGGTCCAACATGCCCTTTCGCGTCACGATGATCTGCTTGGGCTGCTCTTCCACCGGCAAGGATCGAATCAAGGCCGCCACCTGCCGAAGGTGGAGACCTTCAAATCGCAAACAAAATATGGAAATATCATGACATATCCCCCATGAAATGATGGGAATAAATATAGGCAATATATATATATATACATAATATATATATATATTATTATTATTATTATTATTATTATATATATATATATATATATTATGTTTGAAGATCTATAGCTATCTACTCCCAATATGTTCATATGATATGCACATGATGTGTGCATAGATCACCATATATCACCAGCTAAATCATGTTAAATCCCCATGTCTGTCAATTTCAATGGATTGGTGATGGAAAATCAACAAATTAGCCATCTTTTTCACTTGAATTTCCCCATAGTTTTCCCATGTTCCTATGATTTTCCTATGGTTTTCCCATGTTTTTCCTATGCATTTCCAATGTCAAAGCTCCACTGCGCCAGTTTCAAAGGGCCTCCTCGGCGGTTTTCCACTTGGCCAGCTGTGACAAGCGCTTCTGACCCGCCCACACCGAGGTGTGAATGATCTTCAGGAACAGCTGTCCTACGGCACCAAAGGACCAGGAAGACCTGCAAGACCTACTGAAGGTGGAAGACCTACTGGATGATTGGATGTTGGTTCATAGTCGAACTCGGAGAAGCTAAAGTAAACTTGGTGTATTCATATATATGTTCATAAGTCGTAGATGTACGGAATATCTGGGAATGAGGGAAGTCACGTCACGTCAGCTTTGTGCATCTTTGTGCAAGGTATCCCTCCGGTCATCTCCGGTCCTGTGCGCGGGTTGAAGATGAAGATGGCGCCGTTCACTGGCTTGGTGGTCAAGTTACCCTCAAAGGTCTTGTGGATCGTGACGCGATACCTGTCAAGGGACAAGGGACGTGAACGACACAGGTGGAGTGGAACTTCAGAACCACAGAGAGTTGAAGCACTTTTTATATACGTTTCTACTATAGTTATTGATATTCCGATTTGTTCCAATCTGTATCAACCTTTCATTAATCTTACTAAATTCTGGGGTAAATCAGTTTCCATCAGTTTCCTGTGGCTTCAAAATGATTCAAACGGTAGCTGCGCATCGCCATCGCCGGCTTGCTCCAGGGCCGGCTGAATTCAGGTGTGGAATCCGATGGTAACCATCAACACCATTTGAACATTGTACAACTGGTTGGTGGTATACCTACCCCTCTGAAAAATATGAAAGTCAGTTGGGATGATGACATTCCCAATATATGGAAATATATATATACATATATATATACCCTCTGGTTATGTCAAAATAGCTATGGAAAATGGCCATAGAAATAGTGAATTTTCCCATTAAACATGGTGATTTTCCATAGTTATGTAATCGTTTACCAGAGAGGGTATTGGTTTTTAACATGTATGATACCATTCCCATTTCTGTTTGCCGCTTTCTACCTCTCGAAAACCTTGCCTTACAAGCCACCAGGGCCACCAGGGTTTTGCACATTGCCAAGGGACACGTTGGTGTCATCCACGAACCAAATGATCTGCGAACTGAAGAGCTCTCCGTAGTTCTGGGAATTCAGATATGGCCTGGAGATGTCATAGGACTCAGTGGGCTGGTTCTGGATGGTTAGCCGGGCTAAAACCTGTGTAAATCTTCAATCCTGGTAGGGGTTTAGGTGGTTAATGCCATGGAAAAAAAGCCGGCTCCATGCAGCATATGCCATCCATCAAATGGCTTGTTTAGAGCCAAACAGTTTTTCAACACATATATTAACTGGCTCTAAGAATGCTAATCTTGTTTTCGAATACCATCCCTTCCCCCTATCCATAAATGCCACTCTTTAAGTGCTCGATCTTTTCAGGATTCCTCGTTGGTAGGAAATGTGTGATTTCTTGATGGGAATCAAATAGGAAAACCCATGGAAAACCCATGGGTCTGAAAACAGCGTACCCCAAAATCCAGCGATTCATCATCTATGGATAATCTATGGACATGTATCTGGTGGTTAATAAATTACTGGTGGTTAATGGTGGTTAATGGTGATTAATAGTGATTAATGATGGTTAATGATGGTTAATCATCACTGGTTGGTGGTTTCAACCTCTGAAAAATTATGGAGTGAAAGTCAGTTGGGATGATGACATTCCCATATGGAAAAATAATGAAAAATAAAAGTCATGTTCCAAACCACCAACCAAATATTATATTGCCTATTAAAATATTATATTAAAATGCCATAAATTTAACCGGTAGACAAGTCCTTCTGTACCTGGTTTACCATATTCTTGGTGGTCAAACCCCTCTGTCATTCCATTCCACTGCTTGGGAAAAAGGGGCAATCCCATAGTCGATTAAAGCCACATAATCCCCAATATTCCCCAATAGATTGGATTCTATACCATCTGGTTATTTAACTCGTTGGTATGGAAATGGTCCAGTCGGTTCGAGGATTCATGATGGTGTCTAAAATAATCAAACACGAAGGTAATTCATGGAACAACAACCATAAATCCATAAATAGCTAAGTAAATGCATAATGTTTAGCTATAAAATGGTTGTCAAATCATTCCAACAGCTATGTGGCTAGCCGAGTGGCTCTGTGGGCTCACTGCTGTAGAGCTGAAGACCCTTGCGGATGCGCTCCCGCAGCACGTACAATGCGGGATTGGCCTGCGGCGCATCTTTGTTAAGAGATTTATGGAAATTTCATGGGAATTGAACGGCTCATCTCTTGGAATTTTATGGTCAAGTCGCCTCATGGCAGGGTCTAGTTGGAGGGTAAAACCAACCAAAAGGGAGATTGAACCAACATAAAAGACTGGGGATTAAGTCGCAAAAAAGTCATCTGGAAGACAATGATACGGGTTATGCGTCAAGGGTCAATTCATTAGGGTACCGGGCTAACCTTGGTAGATCATTCTCAGACAAATCGTTCGGTTCTGGGGGTTGTTGGAGGGGAACATCATGATCAAACTCACGGGATTTCACCATGAAGTGAGTTTGGAGAGTCGCAAGTGGGCTGTGGGATGCTCCAAATCTAGTAGCATAGCAGTAACACAAGCTAGATGCACTACAGAAGATTCACTTCGATCATCTATGAAGATGGTATAGTGATCCATTTATCCCTGTGAATCAAGCATTGCTCAATAATGTCCACCATCAGCAACTCATCATCTCTACCAAAATTGGGCACTTGCCAAGCGGAAATGGTAGGTGAATGTCATTTGTTTTCTTTACGTATTTCTTACATGTAGCTGGATGACCCCCTTCACCAAGGCCTTTCATCTATCATTCACCGGTCAACCCTGATTCACCGATTGATGTCCGCTCTGGTTATGGAAAAAAATGTTATATGGTAAATTAAGATCCCCATGATACCACCATCTTTCTTGATGTCTGATGCTTGAAATCACCTCTTTAAATCACCATTGAATCACCATTACCATATGTTTCCCATATATCTTCCCTATATTTTCCCTATATATCTCATATACCCTCTGGAAAATTAACATAACTATTGAAAATCACCATTTATAATGGCTAAAGCATCCATTAATGGGCCATTTTCCTTAGCTGCCTTAGCTATGTTAGTTTACCAGAGGGTTTGTATATACATACATCTCCAGCCCGGTCAATGTAATCATCAACGTTTTTCATTCTTTTTGGCCTGGAATGTGTTTGGCTTTGGCATATGGGGAATTTCTTATTAGAATAATGGCTAAAGCATCCATTAATGGGCCATTTTCCATAGCTATGTTAGTTTACCAAAGGGTTTGTGTGTTATATTGTATATGGATTAAATCACCATTAAATCACCATGGTTCCTGGTGCCTTCATGATCTTGTTCATGGATCGATGCAGCAGGGGCTTGACTCCTGGACCAGGAATGGGTTTTTTGTTTTCTCGTGGCGATGATTATCAAAATCAGTCAGGATCAGAAACAATATGTGTACTGTATATACACTGTATTATACTCTATAACATATATGTATATAATATGTATAGTATAAATAGTATATAATATTATATAATTATATAACATGATATATATAATATAATATAATATAGAGAAACAAGGGGGAAACAACCAACAACAGTTTAAACTCCCTTGTCCCATAGATCGCAAGTACCTACTTTTATGCTCGGCACTTGAGCCATATATTATGGCATGTCATACATAACTGTACAA
>Ga0126342_10020737_pt1 | contig 11020 bp, 7 predicted proteins | sample Cyp1metagenome_FD_92528 | JGI IMG/M metagenome (GOLD analysis project Ga0126342, IMG submission 92528) | Coral microbial communities from Lord Howe Island, Old Settlement Bay, Australia - Cyphastrea 1 metagenome | ecosystem: Host-associated > Invertebrates > Cnidaria > Coral ...
ATGATATCCTCACACAATCCGATGGTATTTTTCCTCAAACCCAGTAAATCACATGGTTGATTGGTATAGCTGGCAGAAATCCGCCAAAATCTTATTTCACACTGAAAAGGGAAATTAAGGTCCTTGCCACCCAAAATACATTAAACACACATATTACACAAAAAATGGACCTCGCAACATGTACTATTTTTTTTCGATGGTTCCCTGCGTTCATGGTAAATGTTGGTAAATGGGTTTTCCTGACATGAGTGGTTAGATTCCCCAATATGCGTTCATGGCGCACAATTTTTTTTTTTGATACACCTTAAACGCATATTGACCCCCCCCGCTAACAGAATTGGACCATAAACGCATATTGGGCAAATAAACAGGACTTCACGAAAATTACTACTACATATATACTATTTTGTCTGGTTTCATTTTGCGAGTTCTGTTGCCAAAATTTACATGGGAAATCATGGAATTGGAATCCGGGGAAGAATTATCCAGCTGATTCTCAAAGTTAAAGGCGATCCCAGAAATCCACGCAGCAATCCAAACCATCAGTTGCCCTGGGGTGCACTAATACAAATGTGGAAAACCAATGATTTTCCAAGGAAAAAGATCGACAAACGGTGGGTTTCCCACATATTCTTTAGTTTCACTTTCTATTAACAGAGGTTGAAAGTAGGGATGCGGGAACACATATACTCAAACCACCAGCCATGGCAATGCTTTAATTCATACCCGAAAAAGTGTACTAAAATAACTATATGCCTTTTGTAAAACATTCCCAGCCATTAGGACCCATGGCCGGGTCCTAATTTGCTTGGGTCGCCACATCCAGCAAACAAAGCACATATGCTTGCATTCTCTATCCATCTATCCATCCATCTTTGTGCAATATATATATATGTACAGTATTACATTATATATACAGCATAAATGCATTATATCATATCTATCATATATAAATATGTATATTATACTTATCACATCTTATGTATATATATATACATATCTATTCAATGGGAATTTCAGGATCGGTACTGTACCATACAAGACCATATTTTGTGGTGATATTCCCTTACATAGGCCTTACATAGGCCTTATATATGGTAGGTACCTCCAATTTAGGTTCCTGAAATGGCCATTGATATATTTATCTATCTATCTATCTTTCTTTCTTTCTTTCTATCTATCTATTTCTAAATCTATTTCTATATCTGTCTCCATCTCTACATCTATCTCATCATGGTCAGTGCCCAACTCAATACACACGTCCTTGGATAATATCATATATACATATATACAGTACATGATGCGATAGATGAATAATCATATTCCATTGGTAGATCATGGAAACCATGTTTTTCACATCTATGTTCATCTACCCTAGGATAAATATACATACCAAACATGTAATTAGTAAATAATAACATATGTCTTATGTATCTATGTAAAAAATAGTGCACTTTGCAAAGATGGGAAAAAAAAGGTACATAGAATTCATCAATTCTGACAGATGGATTCCATACAGATCGAGTCGAGTCACAGACTTTGCAAGTGAAGGAGTCGCACACTGCGCTCTCCTCTTCCACCACCTTCGCCTCGTCGAATGTCACGGATGTCCGAGGGGAAAGAGGTTAGTCGAAGCATGGTCAGTGAATATTTTCATATGATGATATAGAAAATATACTGTATGTTCTATAGATAATAAATGATATCATATAGAGCTATATATATAAGATTATAAAACCATAACCATGCTTAGTCGATCATGTAAACCATACCACAAAAACATCTAAGATACATAATCCGTCTGGGTAAATTATCATATTTCACTAACCTGAAGAGTTCGCTAACTATGGGGTTTGCTTTACGCAGATATGTAATCATCATATAATCATTATCATTCACAGATGATATATCTAGCATAAACCATAGAATTCAGCCCCTATAACTATACTTATATATGGTTATCTTGTATTATAGCAACCCACAAGATAAACAGTGGACCCTCCCTTTGGAGGACTCGAAGTTTATTCGAAAGTCAGGCGCGAAAGTCGTCTGTTTTTCGCTCTAACGCTTTTGATGGGGGGCAGTTTTTTTTTTTCGAATTTCGAATTTTATATATCAACATATAAAAACTATATAAACAAATTGGTGATAATGATAATGATATTACTAAGTAATACATCATAATGATAATGTTCATACGATATATAGTTGTATAATGTTGTAAAACTAGTAATGATAATTATCACGAAGTGCAAACTACAAGTTTATCTTCATTTATAGATCATGTGTATCACTAATTGCAAAAAAACTACATGGGTCAAAATCCGATACCTCCCAATGGGACGACAAATCTGAAGGACCAGTCCGTTTCAGTCCGTTTTTTTGGAGCCCTGGTTCTCCAATCTTGACCAACAAAATATGTCAAATGTTATCTGGGTAAATTATTCCAGACAACCTGAATAGTTCGGCCAGCTATGGGGATACGTATCCCCCTTGCCCTTACGAATTCTGGGTGAATCACTAGCCATGATTCCGAGCTCACAGCGAGGTCACTATAGTTGGATATTATCTGGTAAACATACAAAAAACCATTGAACATGGCCATAGAAATAGTTGATTTACCCAGCTATAAAATGGTGGATCTTTCCATAGTTATGTGTAAGTTTACCAGAGCGTATTTGCCGAGATTTTCTCTTGCAAAAGCCTGCGATATGATGGAAAATATGCCATAACCGGACATGAGACATAGTAGACATAGTATGTCGTATATGATGACTTTGCCATGATGTTCAAACCTGCGATGGAAATACCCTCTGGTATTTTGTGATGATGATGATGATGGTGATGATGATGATGATGATTATGATGATGATCATCGTCATCATCATCATGAATATAATTCTCATGATATCTCCCAAAGAGTAGATGGATACAACTGATACAACAGTATAGAACCATAGTTCGCTCCTTGGAAGCTCCCTTAGTTAACTTATTGTCTCTCAGCTGGGACCAGTAACTCAGTGTGACTCGGTACGACTGGGCCTCTCCAAGATCAAGGCTTTGTCGCAGAACATTGTTCGACGTTAGGTCGCCATGGATCACATCCTGAATTGAAAGATGGAGTCGATGGTGTTATCAGTTCCAGGGGCTGGGAAAACAACCAACGAAATGGAAGGTTGTTGCTGCTGGCAAAATCCAAAACTGCAGGCGTCCTTCCTAAAATGGGGGGTACCCCAAATTATCCAAAATTAGATCAGTTGAGTATTGAAACCCATAGATTTTCGGTTTTTCTCGCTGGCAACATCAACAGTTCGGCCACGTTCAGCCAGGCATCGGATGCATGGAGGTAGGCAGTGGCCTGATCATTAAAGTTTGGGGCCTTGCCCTTGGGGTAGTCATCCCATGGGAATGCTGAAAAAAGGGGTTAATCTATGTCTGGTTGGTACTTGAGCAACCCCTCTGAAAAATGATGGAGTTCGTCAATTGGGGTGATGACATTCCCAATATATGGAAAAATAATCCAAATGTTAATCTGATGAATTTCTAATTCTCTAGCCTGCAATAAGATGAAATAAGGTTTCCCATCTTCCTTAGCGGGCCCAAAGATGAAAAACAAGGCTATATTGTGATAGTTACCCTTACTGAGAATTAACCCCTATTGTTATTGTTATTACTTACACCTCAACCCCAGTGGGCTGTTACATAATTGGGCAATATGTGCCATGGTCCACTTACATGGGATTAATGTGGTGTGGTCATCCATTCCAGATTAGGAATCCTTATAGTGGTTATGTCAATCCTTATGAATGGATTGATGGCCATCCCCACTTATGGACACCTTGCCCAAGTAACTTGAACATGGCACATATGATTTAGTACTTAATACTCTGGTCACGGCAAAGCAACATGTTCACCTCCATGTAGCTGAGGATTAAACAACCAACCATGTCCGATGACACCGGAGAGTACATGTTTCTGTCAGAATTTTCCAACCAACCCTGAACAAAATCCGAACAGTTATCTAGGCTGTTCCAAATGCCCGCGGGCCTTACCTTAATCCGTAATCCCGGAATCCGTATATCAAAAGCCCCAAATGAGTCGAATCCGTAATCCAAGATGTAATCCGTAATCCGGTTCAAAGCATGTATGGGACGGCGAGGTTTCCAATCTGGGAATGGGAGAAAGTGCTTCGTCGGGGTTCGGGGGTGGACATGCCAGAGCAAGCCCCCGCGAAGAAGAAATCAGGCTGGAAGTGCTTCGTCGGGGTTTGAGGGTGGACATGCCAGAGCAAACCCCCGCGAAGAAGAAATCAGGCTCAAAGTGTTTCGGCAGGGTTTGGAGGTGGACATGCCAGAGCAAACCCCCGGGAAGCAGAAATCACGCTGAAAGTGCTTCGGCGGGGTTTGGCCGTGGACATGCCAGAGCAAACCCCCGGGAAGCAGAAATCAGGCTGAAAGTGCTTCGGCGGGGTTTGGGGGTGGACATGCCAGAGCAAACCTCCGGGAAGAAGAAATCAGGCTCAAAGTGCTTCGGCGGGGTTTGGGGGTGGACATGCCAGAGCAAACCCCCGGGAAGCAGAAATTAGGGCGAAAGTGTTTTGGCGGGGTTCGGTGGTGGACATGCCAGATTTCTGCTTCCCAGGGGTTTGCTCTGGCATGTCCACCGCCAAACCCCGCTGGAGCACTTTCAGCATGATTTCTGCTTCCCAGGGGTTTGCCCTGGCATGTCCACCGCCAAACCCTGCGGAAGCACTTTGAATCTGACTTCTTCTTCCCGGGGATTTGCTCTGGCATGTCCACCGCCAAACCCCGCCGAATCACTTTCAGACAAATTTCTTCTTCCCGGGAATTTGCTCTGGCATGTCCAGCTCTCAACCCAATTCATTCGTATGTCTTCCAATTCATTCGTATATCTTCCAATAAAAATAACTGAGCCCCGATTCATTCGTACGTCTTCCACAATTCATTCGTATATCTTCCAAAAAAATCTGAACCCCAATTCATTCGTATGTCTTCCAATTCATTTTCGTATATCTTCCCCCAAAAAAATTGAACGCCAATTCATTCGTATGTCATTCAATTCATTCGTACATCTTTCAAAAAAAAACTGAAGACCAATTCATTCCTATGTCTTCCAATTCACTCGTATATCTTCAAACAAAAAAAACTAAACCCCAATTCATTCGTATGTCTTCGAATTCATTCGTATATCTTCCAAAAAAAAATCTGAACCCCAATTCATTCGTATGTCTTCCAATTCATTCGTATATCTTCCAACAAAAAAACACCAATTTATTCGTATGTCTTCCAACTCATTCGTATATGTTATTTTCCAAAAAAAATCTGAACCCCAATTCGCTTGTATGTCTTCCAATTCATTCGTATATCTTCCAAGAAAAAATTAAACCCCAATTCATTCGTATGTCTTCCAATTCATTTGTATATCTTCAAACCCCGCCGGCGCACTTTCAGCTTGATTTCTGCTTCCCGGGGGTTTGCTCTAGCATGTCCACCTCCAAACCCCGCCGAAGCACTTTCAGCCTGATTTCTGCTTCCCGGGGGTTTGCTCTGGCATGTCCACGGCCAAACCCCGCCGAAGCACTTTGAGCCTGATTTCTGCTTCCCGGGGGTTTGCTCTGGCATGTCCACCTCCAAACCCCGCCGAAACACTTTCAGCCTGATTTCTGCTTCCCGGGGTTTGTTTTGGCATGTCCAGCTCTGACCCCAATTCATTCGTATGTCTCCCAATTCATTCGTATATCTTCCAAAAACAAAATCTGCACCCCAGTCGTATGTCTTCCAATTCATTCGTATATCTTTCAGAAAAAACTGAACCCCAAATCATTCGTATGTCTTCCAATTCATTCGTATATCTTCCCAAAAAAAAACTGAACCCCAATTCATTCGCATGTCTTCCAATTCATTCATACATCTTCCAAAAAACAATCTGAACACCAATTCATTCGTATGTCTTCCAATTCATTCGTATATCTTCCAAAAAAAATCAGAACCCCAATTCATTCGTATGTCTTCCCATTCATTCGTATATCTTCCAACAAAAAAACTGAAGACCAATTCATTCGTATGTCTTCCACAATTCATTCGTATATCTTCCAAAAAAAAACTGAACCCCAATTCATTCGTATGTCTTCCAATTCATTCGTATATCTTCAAAAAAAATTGAACCCCAATTCATTCGTATGTCTTCCAATTCATTCGTATATCTTCAAACCCCGCCGAAGCACTTTCAGCCTGATTTCTTCTTCCCGGGGGTTTGCTCTGGCATGTCCACCGCCAAGCCCCGCCGAAGCACTTTCAGCTTGATTTCTTCTTCCCGGGGGTTTGCTCTATTTTGCTCTGGCATGTCCACCTCCAAACCCCGCCGAAGCACTTTCAGCGTGATTTCTGCTTCCCGGGGGTTTGCTCTGGCATGTCCACCGCAAAACCCTGCCGAAGCACTTTCGGCCTGATTTCTGCTTCCCGGGGGTCTGCTCTGGCATGTCCACCGCCAAACCCCGCCGGAGCACTTTCAGCCTGATTTCTGCTTCCCGGGGGTTTGCTCTGGCATGTCCACCTCCAAACCCCGCCGAAGCACTTTCAGCCTGATTTCTTCTTCCCGGGGGTTTGGATTTGCTGCGCCCGAAAAGTAAATGCTGTTTGAAAGAAAGAAGACCCCAAAGCATTTAATTTGAAATGGTTGATGTGGAACCTGTGCCCCGGTCCGCGGGCTAATCCGTAAACCGCTAATCCGTAAACCGGGTAATCATTAAGGCTTAACTGATTAACTTGGATCAGGCTAGGTTATTATGAGAACGTTGTGCTGCTTCCGGGAAATATATCATTTTTTCATTGTCCGCAGTGAGTTCGCCACAGTTACTGCTGGTTGTCTTTGGGGTTTGCCACAAAGGCTGAAGTCACTGGGACAAGAAAAAGGTGGTCTATCCCACAATACCCAGCCATGTCAAAGTCTCCTGCATCACGGAGCACTTCTCAGAAAACCCCTGAGGTGTTTCTCTGATAAACAAACAATAAGCCAAGAATCATTTCTGGTTTCCTGATATTTCATGATATATATATATATATATGATATTTCCACAAAAAAAAACTCATGATCTACTGTTGAGATCTGTTGAGACCTTTTCGTGACATTCAAATAGGGTCATGACATGCTGGGTCACCAGTTCTGTGGGTTTCAGCCCGAGGTTGGGAAGCGCCAAGCCGATGGGGCTGTCCTAAAGACATTAACTTAAGAATGGTGGTTGCTTAATGGTCCATTTATGTTAGTTGCCAATAATTCAATAATAGTTCATCCTTAGCAACATCCGTACATAACGTTTTTTTAATTGTTAATGATGGTGATCAATTGTTAATATGCTGCTGTTAATTGCCTGTTTTCGGGGTTGATACTCAGAAAGGTCATTCATGCCACTCATGACCATATTTTCCCTAGTGGAAGAGCACTTCTGCACCAATATAGTATGAGTCCACACCTGCCAGGTGAGAGTTCTTAGATTTTATGTCAGCCTGCCCGCCTCTTCCTTCCTTCCTCCTTCCTCCGCTCCTCGCTGGAGCTCCATTGCAAGCTCTAGATCCGCAGTGTTCCCCGCCAGACCCCAACAGCAACCTGGATCAAAGCGTTCCCCGCCGGACCTCCACCGCAAGCCCCGGATCAAAGCGTTCCCCGCCAGACCTCCACCGCAAGCCCCGGATCAAAGTGTTCCCCGCCGGACCTCCACCGGCAAGCCCCGGATCAAAGTGTTCCCCGCCGGACCTCCACCGCAAGCCCTGGATCAAAGCGTTCCCCGCCGGACCTCCACCGCAAGCCCTGGATCAAAGCGTTCCCCGCCGGACCTCCACCGCAAGCTCCGGATCAAAGTGTTTGCCGCCGGACCTCCACCGCAAGCCCCGGATCAGAGTGTTCCCCGCCGGGCCTCCACCACAAGCCCCGGATCAGACTGTTCCCCGCCGAACCTCCACCGCAAGCTCAGGATCAGAGCGTTCCCCGCCGGACCTCCACCGCAAGCTCAGGATCAGAGTGTTCCCCGCCGAACCTCCACCGCAAGCTCCAGATCAACGTGATCCCCGCCGGACTTCAACCGCGAGCTCTGGATCAGACTTTTCCCCGCCGGACCTCAACCACACAGAATCTTCCAGACAGAATGCCAGAAAGAATGTCAAAAGATATGCCAGATATATTCCAGAAAGAATGTCATAAGTTGTGGCGTATATCAGGGTTCTTTCTTGATGTCGCTTGGCAACTACATTTCAACCCAAAGATACTTGATATGATTTCAACAGAATGCAGCAAGCATGTGACATCAGATAAAAAATGCTGTTCATGAGTCTTGCAATGGGACTTGTAGCTGAGGGTTTGTACTAGGGCACTACTAGAGCACGGAATGCTTTGAAATGCCATCGTGGGGATCACTCGAAGTGAAGTAATCTTTGGGAGAGCGGGGAAGCTGTGGTATTTCTGTTGGCCCTGACATGAATCAAATCCCCACTATACCCCCACTACCCAAAGGGACAGCGCCACCGGAAAATACTGCAGCCCCCTTCAGCCAATTTAAGTGTAGGGACAAGTAAACATAATACCCTATACAAATTCACCATTAAACAAATCTCTGAAGATTTCCCCAAGGAAAATGATGGCAACAAACCCCATGGGAAAGAAATGGAAACCGTCCTGCCTTACAAATCTCGATTAAGATGTCTTTGATTCGCGCACGAGCTTTCGGTCGTTCATAGGGCTTTGTTGAAGCATAGTTGTTCAGCGTCCCCAAGTCACACCATTCCTGGATAATCCACATCCTCAGATCGATCACCCCAAAATGTGGCGATCTGGACGATTTTCCCAGATTTCCGTGAAATCACTATATATATATATGTAAACAGAAAAAAAGTAGATAAAACCATGTCAACCACCACATTCACAGATTTCTCAAATTAATCTCCAGATAGTTTTTCATGGTCAATCTTTGATAGTCCACAAACACATTTTGTTTTGCCGGTTTGCTGGTTATTTTCCATTGGAAAAAAAACTGAAGGATTAAACTACCCATCCAAGGTTGGGGATTTATTCCCGTTAAATCCCAATTAAAGTATCCCAAAATAGCGGTGAGTTACTTCTCTACCAAATTCTGGCAAAACTCTGTATCAATTTACAATTTCTCAATCTTTCTTCAACCTCTAGGCCAAGTAAGGATTCTGTTTCTTCTTCCTGGTTGACACTGCGATTCCGACAATTCACAGGTCACAAACATTCACATCAAAACCCAAGCGCTAGTAGAACTTTGTGCTCAACCATCACGTCAAGATTATGTAATGTATATCTATCTCTTGACACCCCCATGTTATATGTATGTATGTAAATATATATATATATATATATATATATATATTTTTGCCCACACACACATATATATATATATATATTACAATATATATATATGGGTAAAGTATTATAATATAGTTCACTAACCTGAAATAAGGTTATTTTGGGACGATTCCTCTTATTAACCATGATTCCAGTGAGGTCGCAGTGAGGTCGTTATAATTTACCCAGGTATCTATCAAATTTAAATATGATTGTCCCCCGAAACCACGGTTGCTTCAGTACAATTTATGGTCTGCGCTGTCTGACATGATGTTTTTTTGTGGGCCATTTCAAGACATTTCCATCTATATAACTGATGTACAACATATCATATGTATATACAACATATATCATTATATCATTAATATACATATCAACTCTCAAACAGATTTGTCAAAGAAACATTTCCGCGTAAATTGCGGTTCCATCTTTTGGGGGGTGTCAAATCTGGGTGAATCTGGGTGAAAGTGATCATTCAATAGGCTGAAAATAGCTGAAAAGCTTGGCCAGTTAAATCTGGGATGATTCCCCGAATTCTAAGCCATGATTCCAGTGATGTCACGGGGTTTAGTGGTTATAATTCATCCAGACATTATGCATATAATATCATGTAATACTATTTAAAAAACACTTGAAGTTTGTGTGCACTTCACCTCACGCTGTGTGATTGGCCTTAAAAAAGTATGCAGTGAGATTCTTGGCAGGTGCCGTATAGAAAGTCTGGTTGGTGGTTGAGCCACCCCTCTGAAAAATATGAGTTCGTCAGTTGGGATGATGACACTCCCAATAGATGGAACGTCGTAAAATTCATGTTCCAAACCACCAACCAGAAGTGTACTGTCTATGTATTTTCCAAAAAAACGATTTTTGCTGCAGGTTGCTAGTGGTTCACCCTCATCCTAGCTGGTTCGTTGTGGGGAAACAGTCTCCCCACTAAATGGAATCAGCCCACGACCACAATTCCTAGGGACCCCAAAAAACCAGGGTTATCCAAATACTTTCTCCGTAGGATGATCCTCCCACTTAATAAGCACAACAACAAAAATTGGTTATCAACTAATTACTTTACTTCGTGTGATCCCCACCACGACATTTATACATTTTCTTACTGGCAAATCTTCTGGCATATCTTCTGCTATTCTATCTGGCAAATCTTCTGGCATTCTATCTGGCATATCTTCTGGCATTCTATCTGACATATCTTCTGGCATTCTATCTGGCATTCTTCTGGCATATATTCTGACATATCTTCTGGCATTCTATCTGTCATTCTATCTGGCATATCTTCTGGCATATGTTCTGGCAAATCTTCTGGCATTCTATCTGGCATATCTTCTGGCATATCTTCTGGCATATGTTCGGGCATATCTTCTGGCATATCTTCTGGCATTCTATCTGGCATATTATCTGGCAAATCTTCTGGCATTCTATCTGGCATATCTTGTGGCATTCCATCTGACATTCTATCTGGCATATCTTCTGGCATTCTATCTGGCCGTTGAGGTCCAGCGGTGCACACTGAGCGGGGCAGGTCCCAGGTTGAGGTCCAGCGGTGCACACTGAGCTGGGAAGGTCCCCGGTTGAGGTCCAGCGGTGCACACTGAGCTGGGAAGGTCCCCGGTTGAGGTCCAGCGGTGCACACTGA
>Ga0126342_10020738_pt1:0-10000 | contig 11020 bp, 10 predicted proteins | sample Cyp1metagenome_FD_92528 | JGI IMG/M metagenome (GOLD analysis project Ga0126342, IMG submission 92528) | Coral microbial communities from Lord Howe Island, Old Settlement Bay, Australia - Cyphastrea 1 metagenome | ecosystem: Host-associated > Invertebrates > Cnidaria > Coral ...
CTGTATGTACGCTGTATGTACGCTGTATGTACGCTGTATGTACGCTGTATGTACGCTGTATGTACGCTGTATGTACGCTGTATGTACGCTGTATGTACGCTGTATGTAGGAGACTCTATGTAAGATATAGTTTACACACCCTACCCCTCTGTGGGATGGGTGGGGGCTTGGTAGTGTGTCACTAGCATGTAAGGCAAAAACTAGTTATAGTATGTGGCTACAATGCTCCACGCCCCCCCTGTGTAGATGGTGTACAGGTAGCACATGGCTTGCACGTATGTATAGCATATGAGATCTTGACAGTAGCAGGTATATGGCTACTATAAAGGTACTTTGTGGGCAGTAATACATTGTAAATAGCGTGATGCAGGGTGTAGCTTATCCCAACGCACCCCCCTGTGGGATAAGTGGGGTGTTATAGAGGTACCATGTAGATAGTGTATAGGTAATACGTGGCTAGCACGTATGTATAACACACTAGATCTTGACTTTATGGACAGTAATAGGTTGTAAATAGATTGTATGGGCATATAAGCAGTAGTGAACACTGCATGGAGGTATCCTGTTAGGTAGTGTATAGGTGGCACGGGTTAGTGTATAGGTGTATGGCATATGGGATCTGGACGGATGGTCGTAGATGGTTAGGCCACCCCCCAGGGGTGGTTTCTGGGGGGGTGGGATAGCATTGGGAGGAGGGTTGCCGGGCCGCCGGCCGGGACCATATATTATAGACATGTACATATGTATTGTACACACACATATATATATATACACATATGTATATATACATATAGATACACATATCTTTTTTACGACATAGATATGCTGAATTGCGAGAGATGCTGATTCTATGTTCAAAATATTGTCTAATGTCAGTTTTGAAACATGGGGTTCCCCCGTTCGATTGGTGTGTAGAAAACCTTTTCATCACGGTATGGGCTGGGAGGGGTCAAAGAGCTAGCCTAGCATCATTCTGCTTAGAACCCCGATTCAAGTCGCGCCAAAGTGTTCTGACCGGAGCTTTCAGTTTCGCTTAGATTTGCTTTCGCTTCAGGCGAGTCTGCGTTTTCAGCCAATCAAGCTTGAGGAGACTGGAGCAACAGATTCTTTGTTCGTTTTCAAGAATGTATGTATGACTTTACGTCGTAGATTTTTCTTTGGTGTGCTAAAATCCTTGAAGTTCCTGTCGAGTTGACTGAAATTCCATGTTACAACGGAGCGGAGGGATGCTGGGATGCGGTGCCGATGCGGTGCCGATGCGGTGCCCACGGAACTTTCTTCAGTTCACTCAATCTGTGATGTTTTGGGCAATAGCCATATGATTGTAGACGGACAACAGACAAAATAGGGGGCATCTGGTTTCAAGCAACTTTTCAGTCCGAGCTGGTCTTGGTTCTGAATTCACCCAAGACCCTGCAGACTCCTTCACACATTTTCCGGCAGAATCTGGCTCGCAGGTTCCCAGTACTTGAATTGTGCGTTCTAACCGTTCTAACTGCTCATAGAAAATTGTTGCTTCAATCTCCTTCACCTGCGAAGAACAACCTGTCCCATTTGCGACCTCCACATAGCGCGACGCCATGATGAAATGTACTAGAACCACAGTCAGCTCTAATTCAGCATCCATTTCATGAACTCTTGGGTTGAAGCATCGATGGAGTAGTGGGACAGCGATATACAGTTTGAAAATGTTTGAAACTGGTGACTCAACTGTTGTGGAAACTCAATGGTTGCCTTTCGACTGTTTTCGTGTCAATCTAGTCCCTTGGCTTTCATTTGGATCGTCTTGAGAACGGTTGCCGGTCCGGACCGGCAAACCCTCCAGAAGGCTGCTGATCAAGGGATTTTGTTATGATTTGGCTACAGTCAAGAGACTCATGAGTGATTGGGTGGAGAATTAACAAGAGGCACAGGTACACTTAAAATTGACAGCATCCTGCAGCTTCTTTTCCTTCGAAGCATGGTCCTTCGCTATGCTGCCTGGAACCGGAGTTTACAGGATACAGAGCTGCAGATACGTCGTTCATTTGTGGGCATTCGGGCACTCAACATTCTCCAGCGTTTGATTCATTTTGTGATAAAATGGTTTCAGATGATCCATGCACATTGATCAGTTCTCCAGAAATGTTCTGAATGATGCGTGGCTCTCATTGGGCTTGCCAGGGGCGGCCTTTTGCATCGTCATTGTATTGAAGGAAATCCAAACTTCGAACAGCTAGATGACTTCGCGAATGCTGAGATCGATGAGGAAGGTGCCCGGGCTGTTTGGCTCTTGCATGTTCTATTTCTTCAAGTGATGGAAACGCGTTGAAACATGTGTCGATTTTGACCCAAAAACTTTCCAGGCAACTTGACCCTGCATGCATGGGCAAGCATTGTGTTCCAGCCTCAGTTGTACAAGTTGCAAGTTGAGTGCAAATGCCACTTTTTCCCTGATGGTTTTGTCAATGCTTTGAGGTCAACTGCCGAAGGGCCACCAGCACCCTGGCCAACCGAAGTGCTTCTTCCAATGAATTGCATCTCGGTACACAGATTAGCAGGAGTAAAAATGGATTTTGAAACACGTGCAGCAACACGTCCAGAAACACGTCATATAGCAAGCTAGACTGCAAAGGCCCAATTTATCAAATATGATATGAACTTCAGTTGCAGATATGTAGTCAATGGGTGAACACGCCGGAGGGTTTGAATTATGGCAGTTGTCCTTTTTCGCACGTCATCGCTTTTGGAAAGTCAGGCCACATACGCCTTATACATGTGGCCGTCCCTTCTCCTTTCTTTCTTCCCTCGTTGAATATGTCTGATATATTCTGATGTTTGCTTGCATCTTGCTTGGGGCCCAACCTGCTGCAGCAGTCTTCAGGCAGGATGCGCCTAATTGAAGCTTGGATTCTTGGACAGCTGTATAATGACCAAGACGTTGTGAGGCACTTGGGAATCAACGAGATTCTGAGACCATACTGGACCCGTCAACATCAAGACATTAGGATCTTTGCGATGGATAAGAAAACGTGTCTACTTCATTTCCATGTCCTCTCGCGGCAAGTTCCTGTCACCTCTTCCTGGCAATAGGCTTTCAGAATCTGCACTTTTCATGCCTTAGATGTTTGAAACGGAGTCGCAATCCCACAGAGTTCCTAAATCTCATATGTACAGCGCTGTGTGCATATATATATATATATGCTGTATATAATATAATATATATATATAATAGAATATTATATATAATATAATATTATATATAATATAATATTATATATAATATAATATTATATATAATATAATATTATATATAATATATTATATAATATTTATATATATAATATAATATTATATATAATATATTATATATAATATATATAATATATCTAATATTATATACAATATAATATATATAATATATTACATATAATGCTATATTATATTTTGTATTATATTATATATTATATTATATTATATATATTATATTAAATAATATGTATATACAATGTTGTATCCTGATTAGTAGCTAGGTTCGCTATTGTGCCAAAAAAAATCAAATTATTCAGGGCCCCGGCAATGTTTGGAAGGTTCACTACTGTGGCAAGAATTCTTGGGAGACAATTTTTTTTGTCCAAAATAATGTTTGTGTAAAAATATATGAACATTTCTTCTGAAAAATATTGCTTGCCTCCCTGTCCCAAAAGAATCAGACCGCTTATTAAACCCTTGTTAAAGAACAGTTTTTCCACATATTTCCAAGGCGCTGGGCCATGAGAGGGTCCAGTTCACTTTAGTAGGCTTGTTCTCAGGCTTCCTATTGCAGCAAGCTTTTCCAGAGCTGATCCTGGAGCCAAGCGACGAAAGAAAAGCCAATTGCCAAGTTCAAAGTCCAAGCCTTTCTAAAAACAATCAGACCGCTTATAAAGCCCTTGCTAAAAAAACAACTTTTCCACAAATTTCCGAGGCACTGGGCCATGAGAGGGTCCGGTTCACTTTAGTAGGTTTGTTCTCAGTGTTCACAATTGCAGCAAGCTTTTCCTGAGCTGATCCTGGAGCCAAGAGAAGAAAGAAAAGCCTTTTACAAAAGCAATTGCCAAGTTCAAAGTCCAAGCCTTCGCAAAGACAATCAGACGGCTTATTAAGCCGCTGTTAAAGAACAACTTTTCCACAAATTTCCAAGGCACTGGGCCATGAGAGGGCCCGGTTCACTTTAGTAGGTTGGTTCTCAGGGTTCACAATTGCAGCACACTTTTCCAGAGCTGATCCTGGAGAGAAGAGAAAGAAACACATTTTTCAAATGTCTTTCTCTTTATCTTCCTCTTCCCTTTCCTCTTCCTCTTCCTCTCTCCCTCTCTCTGTTCCTCTTCCTCTTCCTGTTTCTCTTCTTCTTCCTCTTCCTCTTCCTCTTCCTGTTCCTGTTCCTCTTCCTGTTCCTCTTCCTCTTCCTGTCTCTGTTCCTCTTCCTGTCTCTGTTCCTCTTCCTGTCTTTCTTCCTCTTCCTGTCTCTCTTTCTCTTCCTGTCTCTCTTCCTCTTCTTGTCTCTCTTCCTCTTCCTGTCTCTCTTCCTCTTCCTGTGTCTCTTCCTCTCCCTGTCTCTCTTCCTCTTCCTGTTCCTCTTCCTCTTCCTCTCTCCTTTATCTCTTTCTCTTTCTCTTTCCCTTTCCCTTTCTCTTTCTCTTATGGCAATTTGAATTAAAAGAACTTAAGGTGGAAAAGGTAACGCAATCAACATGCTGAACCCCGCTCACTACAAGGCACTACTTGTACTAAAAGTACTACAAATATCACAAGTTCAGCGGCAAAAAACAAGTTTTAATTAGATTTCAATTGTAACCAATTGAGATCCTTACTTAAGTGTAGATTTTTTCCCTGGGGAACAGCCTTTTTTGCGCCCAATTTTAAAGAGGGTATAGCTATTGTTGAGGGCGGGGGGCCGTGGTGGGGAACTTTGGGGTCTATTTCGTGCGCGCACGGGCTTTGACCATAAAAGTTCGCAATTTTTGAAAGAGTATCTCCTATATGTTTACTTGTTTCACTTCTTGAATGCCACCAGCTGTTGTATGTTGAATTCTTTTGTTTTTCCCTTTCCTGTCCCTTCACTTGCTTCCTCCTGTTGAACTTTGTGTATATTGATTTTTGCAAGGTGTAAGGACTGACTCTGTCTCCTTTATGGACTGTCACTATTCCTTCAATTCTTCTTAAAGCGTATTGGGCTGGGTACTTAAGATGCTGTTTTTCCTCTAACACCTTTTTTCCACAATGCGAATTGTTTTGGAAAAGGACTTGGGCTAGATGCTCCAACCTTCTGAGCTCCAAGCCCAAGATCTCTGTGATGCTGCATGGGTGGAAGGCGCAAGTCCAGGAACAAACAGGAGGGCTGTCCCTTGTGCGGTTGCAAAGGTGGAAGGCCATGGTCTACAAAGCTGCCTGTCATTGCAAAGTTTCTTCGCCTGGAATATTCATGTCAGGCTTCCTTTTCATGTCTGTTGCCACTGGGATGCAAGGGTTGCCTCTGTAGCAGGATCACACCACAAGCTCTTGGGCATAATATTTTTTACGTTTATCATTTACCCTTTGAAGGTCGGTCATTCTCTTCTCTTGTTGTTATGAACGGGTGAAACCATTGTCGTTGTAACACGTTCGGCATCCTTACTCCCATAAGTAACTTGCTTTTAACCCTTCTTTGGTGTTATGGGATGCAAGGGTTGCCCTTCCATGTTCCCTCGGAGGTCTGTCGACTATCTTATGTTATTGCTCGGGTGGAAGGGCTCACGTTTTAAGGAAGGTAACGATAAACAAGGCAAGCTCTTGGGCATAATCTCCTGTCATACCTCCTCTTGTCATTTGGATGAATGCCCCCAAAAGGAGGGAGGAAGCAAAAACTCTTGGACACAACCTCTCAATTCATCGCGGCCTTGGATTCTCCTTCTGTGCCGTTCAGTTTTTGCCAGGGTGCAAGGGTGTGCTCCGGTGGAAAGGCTTGCTTTGCAGGGGGGCTGGGCAAGGTTCTCTTGGCTAGAGTCTTTCAATTAGCTTTCCTATTCCTTCTCTGTATCTATCTGCCGTTGCAAGGACAGTAGGTTTGTGCCTTCAGAGTGGCCTTCAGAGTGGCCTTCAGTCTCGTACTGTTTCCTTTTGACTTCTTGTCAATATATCTTTCTGAAGGCACATGGTAGCGCTAGTATCTATTTCTCGTTGAAAGGGTGGTACACTCATGTCTTTGAGGAGGGCCTTCGGCCCAGTACCATTTCCACTTCTCTTCTTTACGCTGTCTATGTTTTAAGGAAGGCTTTCGGCCTCTCTTTTGCTGATTTGGGGGGTCTGAATGTGGCACGGCTACTATCTATCTGTCGTTGCAATCAAGGTAGGTTTATGCCTTCAGGGCGGCCTTCGGCCTACTACTGGTTCCACTTCTCTTCTTCACATTGTCTTCTTCAGAAGGCTGTGAATGCCGCAGGGCCAGTACCTATCTGTCACTGCAAGGGTGGTAGGTTTATGTCTTTAAGGAAGGCCTTCCACCTAGTGACGTGTCCACTGCTCTTCTTCACCCTGACTTTTCGCGTCACTCCTCATGGTGTTTTTTGTGAAGGCTCTCAATGTGGTAGCGTAGCGCTAGTACCTTTCTGTCGTTGCAAGGGTGGTAGGTTTCTGTTTGTTGGGAGGCCTTTGACCTAGTACATTTCTCTTCTCCACCTTATCGTTTTGTGAAGGCTGAAAACGTGATAGGGCTATATAGTATCCATTTGCCCGCGCAAGGGTGGCAGGTTGATGTTTTTAGGCAGGCCTTCGGCCTCTCTTCTTTTCTAGAGGGTCTGAATGTAGTGTGGCTTGTGCCTATCTATCATTCCAAGTGCAATACGTTTATGTCTTTAAGGGCACCTTCGGCCTAGTAACGTGTCACTGCTCTTCTTCACATTATCTGGTTCAGAAGGCTCTGATTTGAGTAGGGCTAGTATGCGCCTGTCGTTGCAGGAATGGTATGCTCGTGTCTTGAAGGAGGGCCTTCGGCCTAGACTTCTCTTCTGTACATTGTTTATTTTTCAGAAGGCTCTGAATGCGGTAGGCCTAAAAAAATTGCAGCCCCTATTTATCTGTCTTTACAAGGGTGGTAGGTGATCTTTTTTTGGGAGGGCCTTCGGCCTAGTAACGTGTCTACTGCTCTTCTTCACCTTGTCTTTACCCTTTCCACTCCTTATTGCAATTTTTCTGGAGGCTCTCAATGGGGCAGGGCTTGTACCTATCTGTGGTTTTAGGGGTGGTTTGTTTCTGTTTCTAGGACAACCTTTGGCCTAGTATTTCTCTCTTTCTTTTGACGCCTCGTTGTGATTCTTGTGAAGGCTCTGAATGTGGTAGGGCTAGTACCTCTCTGTCGTTGCAAGGGTGGTTGGTGTCTAGTACCTACTTGTCACTGTCGTTGCAAGGGTGGTTGGTGTCTAGTACCTACTAAGGGAGCAATCAGTCTTGGAATGATAATCCAATAATCCATTAGGAAATGGTCAACGGTCAACGACCCTGAGGCTTAACAGGTCGAAAAACTTGAAAAAACCATCGGTTTTTGATACTTTTTCAATCAAAACATGAAAACCCCTAGGGAAACATAGGTTTCTTCAATGGAAGCTTCGTCCAGGTTCCGAGGCTTCCATTGAAAACATTCAACGACCTAGTTTTTTTTTTTTTCAGATTTTCCGGAAAAAGGCACCAAAAACCCCGGTTTTATCAATGTTTTAGGCAAGACTTAACTAAAGCTCAAAATCTTGAAAAATTATTGACTCTTGATACTTTTCCACCCAACACATCCAAAAACCCAAGGGAAACATAGGTTTTTTCAATCGAAGCTTCGTCCAGGTTCCGAAGCTTCCATTGAACAACTTTCAAAAACCTACAGTAGGCGTTGTTAATATTTTCCGGAAAAAGGTACCAAGCAGCTAGTTTTTTTCAAGGTTTTACCCGATAATCAAAGAAAGTAAAACTCAATGAAAATTGTGTTTTTGAGGCTTCATTTCCGGCAAGTTGGGCGGAGGCTCAAAGTTGGAAACAATTATTCTTATTTTATATATATATATATAAATATTTAATTTTATTTATTTTTATTGTTTCTTGAGACTCTCGCAAAATAAGTAAAAACATAAAAAGCAACGGAGCTGCCGTTATTTATTTATTATTTTTTAAAAAGGTGTTATTTTTTTAAATAGCTTCCTGACACCCTCGCAAAATATTTAAAATAAAAAAACACGGAGCTGCTGTTTTTCTCATCTTTTTAAATTATTTTAACTTTAATTGTTTCCTGAAACTCTCGCAAAATAATAACAAATAAAACAAAAGCTAAAGAAAACGGAGTTGTTTTTTTAAATTATTTATTTTGATTATTTTGCGAGAGTCTCAGGCTCAGGAAACAATTGAAATAATTAAACAAAATAACAAATTAATTGTTTCCAACTTTGAGCCTCCGCCCAACTTGCCGGAAATGAGGCCTCAAAGATACAAATTTCATTGAGTTTTACCATGAAAAAACGGTTTTTGAGTAAGGGTCCCCCCCTTGCGAAATTAAAAAATTGAAAATAATTATAAAAACGGAGCTGCTGTGTTTTCTTTTTTTTTAATTGTTCAATTGTTTTAATTGTTTCCTGAAACTCTCGCAACATAATTAAAATAAGTTGAAAAACACCGAACTGCGGTTTTATTTTTTAAAAATATTTTTCCAATTATTTCAATTGTTTCCTGAGACTCTTGCAAAATAAATAAAAAAGAAAAAGAACGGAGCTGCCGTTTTTTATTTTTATTTTTTGATTATTTTAAATGTTTCCCGAGACTCTCGCAAAATAATTAAAATAAGTAAACAAATTAAAAAACAAAGCTGCGGTTTTTTCATTTTTTATTTTTTCAAATTATTTTAATTGTTTCCTGAGCCTCTCGCAAAAAAAATATAATACTTAAAAGTTTAAAAAGACGGAGCTGCTGTTTTTTTCATTATTTTCATTGTTTCCTGAGACTCGCGCAAACTAATTAAAATAAATTAAAAAACCGGGGCTTCTGTTTTTGTTTGATTTTTTAATTTATTGTTTCCAACTTTGAGCCTCTGCCGCAGCCCAACTTGCCGCGAATGAAGCTCCAAAGGTGTGGCATGCATGGCGCGCCAAATAGACCCTAAAGTTCCCACATTCGGCGGGGGGCCCGACACTAATCAGGACGAAACATTATATATATATACATATATATATACATATGTATACATAGTATAGGGGTATTCACACATACATGTTAATGGATGGATATTTGGAAGATGTTGGAATGATGTGTATAATTTTGGCATGGGTAAATTTTGAATCTTTTGTGCCATCCTGATGCTTTGGGACTCAACATGTGGAGATGCCAAGTGAAGCCAAGGTATGGGCATCCGTCTGACCCAAGTCGGCGAATGGATGTGACACAACGGGTTGCAGCTTTCATGAATGGCCACGAGAATGTGGGATCGCCGGGATCAGGGTCTGTTGCCTGCATTTGGGCCATGGCTTCACCTGTCCATACCTGTCCCACTGTCCAGGCACATGACTGTGATGAACTGTCCAGCCGTGTCCCAGAGCGAAGCTGAATGCTGAGGCTTGGAGGATTGCTGCGGCAGAATTGCTATCACAGCTTGAAGTAAAAGCTCTTGCAATCACCGGATTTGGGATAAAACATGACTGATATCATTTCATTACACGTACTGTCAGTGTAGCTGCGCCCCTTGGACTCTGAAATGGGCCCTGACCTCCCGTGCTCATAGGGCACGGTGGATCCAGCTTCGTGCTGTGAAGGTTGAAGGCGATTTACCACAACAAATCTGTGGGATTCGACAGATCATTGACAAATGCAATGATTCCTTCACATTCCTGGTGCAAAAAGGAGCTCTTGTTTCAAGACGAAGTGTTCATTGGCTCAGGACATGGAAAGCTTTGCCTTCCTGCCACCTCTGAGTTCTGGGGCGAGGCCCATGCTTGAGGGCTGCAAGTTTGGCCTGACGTGTTTGCTGACTTGATTT
>Ga0126342_10020739_pt1 | contig 11020 bp, 6 predicted proteins | sample Cyp1metagenome_FD_92528 | JGI IMG/M metagenome (GOLD analysis project Ga0126342, IMG submission 92528) | Coral microbial communities from Lord Howe Island, Old Settlement Bay, Australia - Cyphastrea 1 metagenome | ecosystem: Host-associated > Invertebrates > Cnidaria > Coral ...
ATCATGGCAGCAAGGAGCCAGATTGGCAACATCGACCAGGAGTTTTTTCCTTATTCACTCTATTATGTCAACCTGTTCGTTTTGAAGCTTTTTTGGGTCCAGTAAGAGTGAGCCCCAGGAAGATATGCAAAAACAGTTGTGCCAGTCAAACATAGCACCTTCCATTTGGCGGTTCCAGCTTTGGAGTATTCGCCATGTTCCCAAACACAGCATGAACACTAACTTGACACTTTTGGGAATTTGTGCTGATGGAGGCGCAGCAGGTGTTAGGTTAGTATCAAAATCACCCCATGAACATGCAAGATTTCAGCCAGCTGCTATGTTAGCGCTGTTCAACGGAATACCCCGAAAACTAACGTATTGCAAAAAACTTTTTTTTGCAACAAGTTGGATTTCACGAGAGTATGTCCGTTTGGGAAATATAACCTCCTTATTTTGAGGTTCAATGCCACGGCGAACTCATTTCGTGGGAGTTCCACTTGTGAGAGTTTACGAAAGCTGTCACGGAAGCTCCCAACATCTCCCACGTCTCAAGCTAACATCGACTGGGTTGATTGACAGGAAAATTTACACTGACTGACAAAAAATCATTGTTGCACTATGTTGCACCATTGAAAACAGGACTTTCCAATGTTCCAGGTTGAATGCCGGGCCCACAAAGACACTTTTGCTATACGACCAGCAAAGCAATTTGCTGAGCTATGCAAAACAGTGATGGATTGTGAATTGTGATTTGAAACCTTACTCCGCGTGTCCATGGTCTTGGTGAGTCTGTAGTTAGGTAGTCTTGGCAAATCTGAGTATGATTCTTGGTCAGAGCTCCTTTGGCAATTTGGGCGTGAGGGGTTAGCAGCTTGTGCTGCTCGGAACAGTGAAATATCATCATTTGGCTTAGGCTTATGTTCTTCCGTTATTTTTCTTATTTTAATGAATTTTAAACTTGAAAGCCAAAAAAACAAATCGAGAAAGAAAAATAATTGCAAGCAAAAATGCAAATGGACAAGTCCATTTTTTCCATTTTTGTTTCCCTTTTTGACAGTCCTTTTTTTGCACAGTTTTTCTCTTTTATTTTGCTTTTGTGTTTTTTGGATTTTGCTGATTTGCTTTTTGGTTTTCCCATTTTTTTTTTCATGTGTCTCGTTTTTTCCAAGTTTGTTGATTCTTAGAACAAGCTATGGTCTGGTGAACATAACATTTGGCACCACTTAGCAAGGTTTCCTGCCAGCATTCCACTATGAATATGGGGAACACGAATACTGGAATACAGCAGCGGGGGAATGCATTCAATTTAGGTCTGTTGATCCGTGGGGGTAGGACAATGATCGTGGATGCACAATGCTTCGGTCTTCTCTATGGAGAGGGACATTCCTCATAGGGACACTCCTGGAACATTCCTTTTTATTGCTTTTAATTCGAAATGTTTTTCAATTTCATTCCAAATAATGCAATTCCATTCCAAATAATTATTTTTCATTCCACAAAATACTTTTCCGTTCATGTTTTTAATGTTTTTTTCAAATGCTGATTTTAAATTTTGTTGTTATTTTTTCAAAACAGTTGGACATGTTTTTCTTTTGTTTTTCTTGTTTTGTTTTGTTTGTTTTTAAATGTATTGTTCGATTTTCTGTTTCTTAATTTAATTTTGATGTTGTTGGATTTGTTTTTAGATTTTCTGTTTTTTTTAATTATTGTGATTGTTTGTTGATTTTCTGATTTTTTTTAATTTGTATGTTGTTGTTTTTTTTTCGAATTGTTCGTTCATTTTTCGTTTTTGTTTAATATGTAAATTTGTGTTTGTTTGTTTTTTTATATGTTCCGTTTTTTCCTGTTTATTTTTTGCGTTTTTTTGTATTCGTTTTGGAATGCGTGGATAGTTTTTTTCAGTTGCTTTTTGATTTTTTTGATTTTTTGAGATTTTTCAGATTTTTTGTGCAAGGATAGCAACTTTTAGAAGTAGCCCTTTGAGGAGTATCCCATGATTACCCACACCCAGATTGAATACGTGTTTCTTTGGCGATCTGCATCCTGGCAAAAGGTCAGTGCTTCGAGTTCAAGACACTCCTCCAGAGGCTGGGTACGTCACGTAGAATGGGTTGGGGTGATGAACAAAAACGAATGCCAAGACTCGGGGGATACAAAGCAAGCAACCACAAATTGGGATTTTGTTTTTCTATCTTGTTGTCTTACACTTATCCGGACTTATCCCATCTTGTTCATCATTTTTTAAGAATACCAGTAGTGCCGCACAAGGCGGTGGCGGAAGTTTCAAAAATAGGAAACCTATAGGAGAGGTTGGTTGTTGTGAATCACGGATGGCAGAACGAATCCACTGATGGACCGACAGGTGGTTGGAGTTGTGTTTTTTGGAATGGTTGCAATTTTTGCAGTGGTCACCTTACCACAACTGCTGGATGTAGTGTGGTGTAGTGCAGTTGTAGTTGTAGTTGCAGTTGTAGTTGTAGTGTAGTGGAGCTGTAGCTCTAGCTGTAGTCTAATGAGTGCATTTGCAAGTGCAGTTGCTGCTGTAGTCGTGGTGTGGTGTAATGCCTAGTGTAAGATAGTGTAGTTGTAGTGTAGTTGTAGTGCAGTGCAGTGCAGTGCAGTATAGTTTAGTGTAGTATGTGTAGTGTAGCGGCTACTGTAGTGTAGTGCAGTGTAGTGTAGTGTAGCGTAGTGTAGCGTAGTGTAGTGAAGTGAAGTGTAATGTAGTGGTAGTTGTAGTTGCAGTTGCAGCTGCAGTTGTAGTTGTAGTTGTGGTGTAATGCAACGTAATCAGTGCAGCGTAGTGTTGTGTAATGTACTGTGGTTGTAGTTGCATTTGTAGTTGTAGTGTGTTGCAGTGTAATTAGTGTAGTGTAATGTAGCGTAGTATATTTGTATTGGCAGTTGTAGCAGTAGTGTAGTGTAGTGGTAGGTGTAGTTATATTGTCTATCTGTCTGTCTGCCTGCCTGCATGTCTGTTTGTCTGTCTGTCTGTCTGTCTGTCTGTATGAGCTTGAAAACGCAGCAATTCTGCGAGACGTCCTCAGTTTTTGAACTTGACAACATCAAAAACGAAACATTTCTGCGAGACGTCCTCAATTTTTGAACTTGACAACATCAAAAACGAAGCAATTCTGCGAGACTTCCTAATTTTTCAAAGTTGACAACATCAAAAACGAAGCAATTCTGCGAGACGTCCTTCAAAAACGGAAAGTTGAGTGCAGAGCTGTCAACCTTGTACCAATGCGTTTTACGATTTTTCCACTCCATCCATCTGTCTAAACTACTGCGCCTGCCACGAAAAAGTGATGCCAGGTCATACGAAGTGCTGTGCCTGTTACGCAAAATCATCTCAGCAAACCTGAAGATCTGATGCTCCAAAACCCAACCCGTCTCAGGAAATCAGCGCCTGGACCTCCTAGCAGCTCTGATGAACATGTCTCTTGTACTGCGCCTGCCACGGAAAATGCATCTTTGCAGATCCTCTTCAAATGTCCCACGCCTGCCATCGTTTTTGGACATGCCACAAAACTCACAAAACCCTCACGTTTTACTCGCTTTTAACACCGTGCGCAATCCCTTGTGCTTGCCACGCGAAACGACACTTCAAAAGTAGCGCGAACATGTTGTGTTTTTCACATTTTGACTTCGAAATGTGCTTCGCGCGACAACGGCGTGCACTTTTTCGACATCGCAATTCCAAAAGTGGTCCGAAGCCGTCAATGGTTTACACGTTTGACTTCGAAATGTGCTTCGCGCCACAAGGGCGTGCACTTTTTCGACATCTCAACTTCCAAAAGTGGTCCAATGCTGAGGTGTTTTGTACATTTTGACTTCGAAATGTGCTTCGCGCCACAAAGGCGTGCAATTTTTTTTCGACATCTCAACTTCCAAAAGTGCTCCGGACCTGGTGTGTTTTGTGCATTTTGACTTCGACATGTGCTTCGCGCCAGAACGGCATGCACTTTTTCGACATCTCAACTTTCAAAAGTGCTCCGAAGGTGAGGTATTTTTAGCTTTTTCACTTGCAAATGTGCTTCGCACCACAACGGGGTGCAATTGTTCATCAATCATCTCGCCACATGGCTCCGCACCCGCCGCTTTAGCGAGCCTACTCTTCGAGCCTCCGGAGCCACAAATCATTGGAAAAACACAGTGTGTCGCGACTTTCCTACCTTTTCGCGCACTTGGATCTGCTTTCTTCTGAAACTTTCTCTTTTTTGATCTCTTTTCTTCTTCTCTTCTCTTCTTTGACTCTTCCCATCTCTGCTTTTCATCTGTACATATTCAGAAGTTTGACTTCTAGACTTCCTTCGACAAGCTGATGTTCCCCTTAATTGCCCGAAGAACTACAACAGTTTTTTCCAGAACAATCGACCGAGAACAACAATCCAACTTTCTTCCATGGGGAAACAGATTGATCTCAGATTTTCCGGGAAATAACAATGGAATGTCTTTCGATAATTATACACATGACTTTGAAGTGGACTTTCTATAGCTCCACTTACATCGAATCTTTGTTGTTATAATGCTGATATTTAACTTAATGAAAAGAACACAATTTCCGTCGCAACTGGGTGAATGGAACACTGCAGTAACAACGGAATGTACAGCGAGTTGGATGACTACCTCTGCACATATTTTTTTTGTGGAGTTTCCTCTCGTGTTCTGGTTTTATCGGCCGAATCATGCCGAAACCCAATGGAGATCCTGGTCTCATGTTGCATACAAGTCTACATTGGAAGTAAGTATGCAGCAGTTTACATCTCGCTTGCGCCACTGCACCACTGCAAGGTCCCAATTCGCATGAGAGAGCGTTTGTAAGCTCAGCTGTTTACTGGGTCACCGCTGATCCCTGAAAGTCAAATGAGTCGGTGGGAATTTCTGGGAGAAGTCAATTGTTTGTTTTCTTTATTTCAAATCATTTGGAACCAAGAAAAATGAGTGGCTAACTCCATATATCTCCATATACTTTATATGGGTTTTTTCATTTTTTTCAGGTGGTTTATCGCGCCGGAATCCGACCATTTTGAACCACGGAAGGGCTGTGAGTTGCGTAGATTTTTCGATGGTCAACTTGCTTGGAACGTGCAGTTTGAAGCAGGCCAAATGAAAGGTTGTGAATTGGCGGGAATGTATACATATATAGTTTAATCATATACAAATATGATTATATATATTTATATTTATAAAAGAATAAAAATAATAATAACTATATATATTTGTATGATATCTAAGTGTATATATACATAATTTCAATGTGTATATATAAAATTTCAATGTATGTATATATATATTTACATTTATTACATGGAGGTTTATATAATCATCCAATTTAAAGGTATGTTCCATGATTTTCCATTATTATAAGTTATCCATTTTGAGGTACCACCATTTGTGGAACCCCGCATATGTATAAATATAGCCCATGACATCTAGGCAAAAATAGTCACGTCAACGTATACTTTGCCTGGTTGTTTTTTGGGGGAATATGTTGGTAGAGATAGCATACATGTGCGATTTGGGTCCGTTGGTCTTTACCTTCAGGGATCCCTACTCCATCCCAGATATGATTTTCAAGCGGTGGGGCAACATGGTTCACCTTTTGAGATGTTAAAATTTCTATGGTTTTTCGGTGCACGTCTCAGCCACTGGACATGACGGCGCTGATTCTCATGTTTTTCTGTTTATGTTATATGTTACGCTCTTGAGTTTGAAAGAGAGACCTCGTTTTGGGGAAAAGCTCGGGACAAGGGTTATGCTCATTTCGAACCCATATTTCTGGTACTCGTAGATTTTACGGACCTCACAATGACCTTATGATGGATTGTGCTTTGTGTTTTTTCTAATTTGCCCCGGTATTTCTTACTGTTGATCAACATCGTTTTTTTGGTATCAGCACATCAGTTCTTGCTTTTTTTTGGGATTGAGCTATGAATCATGTTCTCCTTGTCAATGGTCAGTTGGGCGATGATCTATTTTCAGATACAGCCATTGATCATGTTGTAGCTTGTTAATTATTTATATATATATATGTATGTATACACTGATATTTCCTCTAACATGCATACTATCCCTTTAATTTCATATGATATCCACATGAGTTGGTAACCCCTATGGCCCATGATCTCCGGCGCGGACACCGTGTGACCCTGAGGCCTCTGCCCCGTCTACCGCCAGCGCTGCCCGGACAGGCGCCAGAGACGGCTCCTGTTCCAGCGGGCCCAGAGGTGGCTCCGCACTTAGTGACTGGCGAGCATTTACATATATATATATATAGTATATATATATATATATTCATCTCCTATTGCATGAATACCAATTCATCGAATTTATATTCTCATTGATCCCTTCCCCATAATATTAAACAACCCTCAGAAAAACATGTTTAGTAGGGGGGGTGTTTTTTAAACCATACCGTGTTTAGTTGGAGTTTAATATTGGGGGTGGGATGTGTACAGTATTTACGTACCCGTTACCCACCCCGCCAAAAAAACGACGTTATATGTTTTTATGCCTTCATTTCGCTTCAGAATTTCCAATTGCCTCACGTTTGATTACCGGAGGGTGCCTTCCATTTATCTCATTTATGTTTTTTTTTTTATGGGATGGAAGCCCATATCAAGCCGATTGTGTACCCAATTATTGTCCAATAATTGTCCCATTATTATCCAATCACGATCCATCCCCATCTGATTGCTGGTTAGTTATATCCCGCATTATCCCGTGAAATCTCCCCAATTAGTTCGATGATTTCCCAACAATTATACAATATTGGGCGGCGATTTCCCAATGATTTTCCAATAATTATACATAATTTTCCAGATGAATATCCCAACCATAGTTCCCACTTTGCTTATTGGAAAATTATGGGGATAATGATGAACTATGGGGATTATCCCAATTCTTCCCACTTTATTTACCGTTCATCCCCAACCCAGGCCCATGGGCTGCAGCCTTGGAAAAAAACCCTCTGAGGCCCCGTCGAGGAGTTTCGTGCGGCCACAGGTGACGCGACGCTTGTCCATTTCGGAACTGACCCTGCCGGTGGGGTCTCTCAGTCTGCCAGCACCCGAGGGGATGGACCAACGGGGGAATAACGCATGGTTCTGCAATCTGAGTTTTTGGACAGTGGTCAAATCTATTCAAAACTCAAGTTTTTGTTAGTTCCCAAATACTCTTTGAAAGTTCTAAGATGCAAACAATGTGTTGCTGTGACCCACTGAATCTATCCAATGATCTACAACATGTTATATCCCATTGATATGCGTATCTTTACGAAACCTCCAAGTCATACACATTCAACCAACCTTCAAAAGCAAAGCTGACATCCCCAATAATTTCGATGAATTGCAGCAACCTCGCTACCTAATATCATCATAGATGCTACGTAAGGGAACCCTCCCCAAAATGGTTTGTGTATGAATTGGAAATATAGTATGTTTTGCAAAGTTATGGTTTAATCTGGTGTTTATTCTTACTATTATTAACTACCAACAACCATTGATCAGAGCAAATTACTACGTTGTCAATCATATATCATCCATTATTATTATGCCTGGGATGTCCAGTGAAAGCCCCGTAGTCCCAGGCATTATTGATAGTGTTAACTCCGGATTTATAAACCTTGGTTGGCACCCCCTCTCGAATATTAATTTTATTTGTCTGAAGGTATACCATTCTGTCTCTTATCAGAATGATGGCAATAACCCCATTAAAAAGAGTGATTCTCAACGAACATTCACCAAATATCTCAAGTCATGTATACAAAATTATCTAACCATCGCAAATGTGGAGATCTGCTTTAATCTACATCTATGCATATATATATATATTATCCGCATAATCCCTAATTATCATCCAATGTGGGGCCCCCGTTTTGGATTGCTAAGTTGGTGAAGATAACTCCAAGTTCACTATTGTTTTTTGAAACGCACATAACTATAGTATCTATGTGGTGAACATCAACCAAAAAAGCATGCCACATGGAGGCCCCAGAATTCCCGATGAAGGTCCACCCACACCTTTGGGCGGGCGCAATGTCGAAACGTCAGGCCATGGCCCCGAGCACCTCTCGAAGACCCTCGCAGGCAAAGTTGGGATGCTGATGGCAGCGGCAAGGCTTCGAGGTTAGAGTTGGACAGCTCCAAATATCAGATGGAGGTTTCCTGAGTCATAGGGGGTACCCCTGGTTCTCATCCATTTAGAAATGGATTGTCCCTTCTAAACTATCCATTTGGGGTACCCCGAATTTAGGAGAAACCCCCTATATTTTGCTTTGTTGTTTTTTGATGAAGGAGTTTTTCGTACTTCAGCCATGGAGATGTGCAAACTTGTTCGAAAAGACACAGCCTTTCCCAGACTTGTGACCCTGGTGACCTATGTTCTTTGATCATGGAGGTGACTAGCTAGTTGACAAGGGAATGGGTAGCACATCAGAATACATCAGAGTCGAGGTCGAATCCAAATATAATATGTTCAATAACTTTCGAGCTGAATAATAATAATACATATATATATATATTGTACATTATGTATATAGATGTATGCATATAATGTATCTATACATATGTATATCTATATATTATTATAAATACATCCGGTAGATATACTGTGTATGTAATGTAATGTAATGTAATGTAATGTGATGTGATGTAGCGCAGAGTAGTGTAATGTTATGTTATGTCATGTCATGTTATGTTATGTTATGTATGTATGTAATGTATTTGTATTGTACTGTATTGTATTGTAATGTAGTGTAATGTAATGTAATGTATCAATGAATGAATGAATGAAATGAAATGAAATGACATTAAATGAAATTAATGAAATGAAATGAATGAAATGAAATGAAATGAAATGACATGAAATGAAATGAAATGAAATGAATGAATGAATAAATGAAATGAAATGAATGAAATGAATGAATGAAAAAACATTGAATGAAGGAAGGAAGGAAGGAAAGAAATGAATGAATGACTGAATGACTGACTGAATGAATTAATTAAGATATTAATTAATAAATTAATGAATGGATGTAATGAATGTAATGGTATGTTATGTTCTCTTATGTTATGTATGTATGTATGTAATGTATGTATGTATGTAATTTTTGTAATTTATGTAATGTATGCAATGTATGTAATATATGCAGTGTATGTAATGTATGTAATGTATGTAATGTATGTAATGTATGTACTGTATGTAATATATGTAATGTATGTAATGTATGTAATGTGATGTAATGTATGTAATGTATGTAATGTATGTAATGTATGTAATGTATGTAATGTATGTTTGTTTGTATGTATGTATGTATGTATGCATGAATGCATGCATGTATGTATGTAATGTATGTATGTATGTATGTATGTATGTATGTATGTATGTATGTAGGTAGGTATGTATGTATGTATGTATGTATGTATGTATGTTGTTGAAGGTATGCATGCATGTATTTCTGTATGCATGGATGTATGTTTGTATGTATGTATGTATGTATGTATGTATGTATGTATGTGTGTTGTGTTGTGTTGTGTTGTGCTGTGTTGTGTTATGTTATGTTATGTTCAGTTGTGTTATGTTATGTTATGTTTTGTATGTATGTATCTATGTATGTATGTATGTATGTATGTATGTATGCGTGTATGCATGCATGCATGCATGCATGTATGTATGTATGTACGTAGGTATGTATGTATGTATGTATCTATGTATGTATGAATGAATGTATGTTATTTGTCATGTGGCGTTATGCTACGTTTTGTCATGTGATGTTATTTATGTATGTTATGCATGTATGAAATGTAATGATGTAATCTAATCCAACATAATGTAATCCAATCTAATGTAATGTGATGTAATGTATTGTATTGTAATGTAATGTAATGTATGCATGTATGTATGTATGTTGTTGAAGGTATGCATGCATGTATTTCTGTATGCATGGATGTATGTTTGTATGTATGTATGTATTGTAATGCAATGTAATGTAACGAAATGAAATGTAATGTAATGTAATGTATGTAATGTAATGTATGTAATGTATGTAATGTAATGTAATGTATGTAATGTAATGTATGGAATGTATGTAATGTAATGTAACGTAATGTAATCTAATGTAACGTAATGTAATGTTTGTATGCATGGATGTATGGATGCATGTATGTGATGTATGTAATGTATGTAATGTATGTAATGTATGTAATGTATGTAATGTATGTAATGTAATGTAATGTTATGTTATGATACGTTATGTTTTGTTCTGTTTTGTTGTGTTTTGTTTTGTGATGTACGTATCTTTGTATGTCTATCCGTATACATATATGTATACGGATGACTACAGAGATTAATCAGTAAAAACATGTGTTTCTCGGCAAAAGGCACAGCATTATACAATGTTCGCGTGTTTCTCTGATTTGAAACAGGTTGTATCGGAAAAAGGTTGGTTCTTTGCATGGACAGGACATCGGTGACGAAGGACTGTGATTTCAGCATCGCATTCAGATAAAAGTCTACTTTCGATTTGTGTACATATACTGTATACATATTTACAAAAGCATTCGTATGTAAAACCTGCACGGCCAGGTCGCCCCTTAAGTTGGTTTTATCAAACCCATTAACTCCACTTAATCTCCCCATTATTCCCCCATAAATCCGAGTGAACGCAGGCATTTTTTCACCTCAGCCAGCCGGTGGCACCACCTTGATGATGTCTACATGGCTGACCATTGGTTGTACATCGTGGTACCATCCATTTTCAGGGATACAAGACATCAAATATCCTCAGGTAATATCTATATATATATAAGTATAGGTAACATAATACATATATACATATATCATATACATATATATATGTACATATATATATGTACATATATATATGTACATATATGTATATATATATATATATCATGTATATATATATATATATATATATATTTTATATATCATATATTTTGTATATATAGATCATTTTATATATATATATATATATTTTTTTTTTATATTATATACATATATATATATATATCTC
>Ga0126342_10020740_pt1 | contig 11020 bp, 7 predicted proteins | sample Cyp1metagenome_FD_92528 | JGI IMG/M metagenome (GOLD analysis project Ga0126342, IMG submission 92528) | Coral microbial communities from Lord Howe Island, Old Settlement Bay, Australia - Cyphastrea 1 metagenome | ecosystem: Host-associated > Invertebrates > Cnidaria > Coral ...
AGCTTTGCGAGCACAGGACAAAGGGTTGAGCCCTTGTCGGATGATTTCCTGCTGATGCAGTCCTTTGACTTTGTCGAGTGCACCAAGGTGCAACCCGATTTTTACGGGTGACTCGACGTACAGATTGGACGCCAGCATGCATGTTCCAAGCAGACTCCTGCAGTATCCAGAAAGGAAAAAAAAAAGTATCAACTATATCAAGTGAACTAATCCCAATCCTGTTCGATGTTACCCTCTGGTAATTTGTTACATAGCGATTGAAAATGGCCATAGAAATAGTTCATTTAGCCACTAAACATGGTGAATCATCAACCAACAGGGTTTATAATCCTGTTCGATGTTATTTATCCCATATTTCAATGCCATTGAAAAACATCAACCAAGAGCCATGGGTTGGTTCTCGCAGCCACTGCTAAAATTTCCCTCGCGAATGTGAAGAGATGGCCCAACTTTTTCCATGTCGAAATCGAGGATTTCACAGATTTCTCAGATGTTGCCACACATACATCCATCCTATACAAGGTGGTGCCCCCCAGTTATAAGTTGGTTTATAAGCTCCATTAACTATAGTTATATCTACCATAAACCATAGTTATTGGACTTATCAACCAACTTAGCTATCTAGGGGGCCCCACTTTGTACCATCTGGTTATGACTAACATAGCCATGGAAAATCCACCCATTTCTAATAGGTAAACCGAATCTATTTCGATTAGGGCCATCGAAAAACCATGGCGAACTGTTTAACAAATAACCAGAGGGTAATGGGAAACCTTATAATGACTATAGAAATCCCTATGAAACTGGATATTCATCACCATCCCCTAAAGGACTTTCAGCATGCGGTCGTAACATGTCGTAACCACGCTCACATCTACCCCAGGCACTGGTGGCGGGTTTACATATTTTGACCATGGCACATATGATTCATACTACAATGATATTAATGCAGAAGTCCGCACTTCTAAAACTGCGGGAGACCCAGGCATTGTAAGTTCATAACTATAGGATAGCGCACTCATATACAAAATAAGAAAACAGAGGCCAAGGACATATCTTCCATACAAAAAAGATAGGTCTTGGAAGGGAAGAGTCCTGATCCTTGGAAAATTGGAATCCTTCCTTGGAGATATAAAATATGGGTTGGCATATCTTCGTATTCTATGAATCATGATAATTATTGTTGTATATCAGTTATTAGTTATTACGTCGTATTACTCGTTTTTACATACAGTATCTCCCATTATAAACCCATTTTTTAGATATGGGTATGGGTCAAAACCTATTATTACCATATGACTGGGGGAATAACCATCCAGCTATACCAGCTATTTAGGGTACCGTTTGGGTACCAGGGTTTTGACCCAAACCATATGAATGTAACGTGGCCGATCATAGAGACCCTGCAAAAAATGCCAAATTCTTAGCTGATTAGCAGATAATCCCATACCATCCAAGACTAGTTCGGATTAGTTTCTACCAGTTGATTGACCCAGGTAATCATCCATTCATCATCCATTCATCATCCCATTAACCATCCATTAATCATCCATCATCCATCCAGTTCATTGACCTAGAAACTGCTTTCAATGCCATGTTTATTTCATCACCATATTCCATGATATTCCCATTTCACATAACCAGTGATACCCTCTGGTAAACTGTTACATAACTATGGAAAATCAGCAATTTTCATGGGAAAACTCACTATTTCTATGGTTTCTATGGCCATGTTCAATAGCAAACTGTTAGTCAGAACCAGAGGGTAAATCCAATTACATCCCATTAAATCACCATTGAATCACCATTAAAATCACCATTAAATCACCATGAAAAATCACCATAAAATCGCCATTCATATCCATTAAATCACCATTAAACCACCATAAATCCATTAATGGTTTTCCTATGGTTTTCCTATGGTTTTCCTATGGTTTTCCTATGGTTTTCCTATGGTTTTCCTATGGTTCAATAGCAAACTGTTAGTCAGAACCAGAGGGTAATCTTCATGGCTTTTCCCATGGGCTTTTCCCTTCCCAAAACTTCACCTGCCAAGTCCTCGGCGTCGCCTGAGAGACCGAAATGGCACGGTTGATCCATACCCTCTGGTTATGTCAAAACGGTGGTTTAATGTGATTTTCCATGGGATTTAATGGAATCCATACCCTCTGGTTATGACTTAACAGTTTGCTATTGAAAATGGCCATAGAAATAGATATTTAGAGTGAGTTTTCCCATGAAAATGGGTGATTTTCCATAGTTTTTTGTATGTTTACCCATTTAGAGTGAGTTTTCCCATGAAATTGGTGATTTCCATAGCAAAATGTTAGTTTACCAGGGAAAATATCTGGGAAACATCACCGAAAAAGCCTCCTGGACAAATAAAAAAACGGCCTCTTTCTGGGGGTTATATAATGTTATATATGTGTGAGCCATCAATCTATCAACACAAAAAACAGTACTCAATTTATGATTTTATCACCCAATCTTATGTAAGATTGGGATACAACTGATATCATTCACCCATAATATGATTGATAGAAGAAATGATGTGAAATTTGAGTTGGCAGTTTGCACAAAAGGTCTTTATATAAGCAATAGAAGATTGGGAAATGACTTCATATACCCCATAACAATGATAGATAAATTGATTGGTGTAATAATTAGCGTAAAGTTGGGTATCTTTAATGGGGAGATCCTCAACATTCTGTAGGAAGTTACTGAATGAAAATGGGCATGTTTCTTCGAATGAAAAAGGAATGTAAATAGGCACCTTTTCAAGGGTTTACTTATCAAAAAAGAGGGAAAAAATATATATATAAATGGTATCATGTACGTTTTTTGCTGCTTCTTAACGAACCCAATATGAGGATAGCACCCATAATAACTAATGATAGAAAAGTTCTGATAACTCCTTGGGGTTGGGCTGATTGATCTTGATCACCAAGGTGAAATCAACGTGGTTGCTGGAAGTTACATCTCTTCGATCTGTTTTCAAGTCACCCAACTTTGTGACTTTGTGGAGTCAGTCCATGGGAATCATGGGAAAAAGAAACATCAGATTCGAATAGTTTAGTTACTACCCTCTGGTAAACTAACATAACTATGGAAAATCACCATTTTTTTTCATGGGTAAATCCACTATTTCTATGGCCATTTTCAATAGCTATGTTAGTTTACCAGAGGGTAAGGCTCCATAGTTCTACCAGTTTTTTGTTGGGGTTGTACCAGAATTATCCATGTGTCACATTTGATTGGGTGTTTCATTAGCTGGTCTCCATATGTACTCTGTGACCCAGGGTCCGCAAACTCCCGCAAACACTTGTGCTTGAATCAGTATTCCTCATGAGACAATGATCATGATATTGTTAGTATATCCATATAATGATTAAATGATGGCTTGTCAGTACATGGTGGATTATATATTACATGATCCACACTAAATCCATATTTAATCCATGAGACAATGATCATGATTAAATGGTGCTTTGAATATGAAGATCCATATAATCCACCATGTACCCATTAAATTTATAATGCGGGATTAATATCGAATAATAGAATATATTGATTTGAATAGTAAATTATGATAAATTATGAATTACACCTCGATGGCTATATGGTGACCATACTACGAACTCATTTTGGATTTCTCTGATACTTTCGGGGTAAACCCCATTCCATCCACTGGTTAATCATTGGGTTCCCTACTATTGTTGCATGGCCATAAATTGCTGGCATACCAGGCATACCTCATTGACAGAGCCATTGTTTTCCCAATTGTCATGTGTTAGTTATATCTCTTTACATCCTCATTACATCCCTATGTTTGTTGATGAAGTCCAAAAAAATACACATGCTTAATGTTTGATGGTTGAATTCCCATCTATTCTATCTTTTTTGTTGCCGGTGTTTTTGCCGCTTCCCGCGTTATATCCAATTAAGATCCCAATAGAAGCCCTTTTTTCATCCCCATCACCATGATTTTTCATATGTTTTTCCAGAGTTTGTGGCTGCTAAATTCCCCATAATTCGCCCCAATACTCTGACACGGAGATGGGAGTCATCGAATCGACCCACGGTGCCACGTCTCAAAGCCGAAGTGACTGGCCACTCTGGGGAAAGGCACGTAGAAGTCCGGCTTCACGCCCAAAAACCGGGCAATCTTCGTGGAGTTCAGGGCTCCGTCGAAGACATTCACCTCCTGCAGCAGTTGAAAAATGTCGCCATTTCTAGCTGGTTACATGGTGAGCTAATACTATATATATATACTAAACCATATACAGTAATCAAGAGTTAACGATTGTTAATCAATCATGACTAATATACCTTCTGATGAATTTCACACTTTTTGAACTGGAAGCCATGGCCCATAGAAATGGATGATAAAGATGACGATTTATGTAGATATCAAAAATAGTCATTGTCCATAGCTACGGAGAATTACCAGAGGGTATATGTCGCAAAACATTAAGCCATGACAGAAAAACAAGAGATGGGGATGGGTCCAGCGGACCCAAAATGGATAGCAAGGGTCCACTGGTGGTGTTTTTTTACCCGGCCTGGTAAACGTTTACGGTTCGCGAACTGGAAAGATCCACCATTTTATAGCTGGGTAAATCCCAGCGAACTTTCTATGGCCATTTTCCAGTTCGCTATGTAACAAATTACCGGAGGGTTTTTGTGCAGTTCCAGCAAGTGAATATGTCCAACTACAAACTTCTGGGGTTAACTTGCCATGGTTGTACCCATTTTCATAGCCCAGGGAAAGTCACCATAAAAAACATCCCATTGTTGCTTGTATTAATCCTATTGATTTGTAAATCCCACTAGATAACCATGGTTTTATCTATAAAAATTAACCTGATTTTTCAGTTATAAGGTTTGATTAAAAAATTAACTATAACAATTCTCAAGATGATTAACTAGATAGTCATGTTTTATCCTATCAATTCTCAACCTTAATCCACTATAAACCAATCATATGCCCATTATAAAAGTCACCTCTGCACCCGTTGTGCAACGACCAGCGCCAGCTACACCCCGTCTCCAGCAACTGCTTAGGTGGCACCACGCAGCGAACCAACTTCTGATGCGACTCGAAGAGTTGTGCGGCTGCCTCCCGCCAGAAACCATCCAGATCTGTCAGAAATTCGTAAATGTCATACATATTTGCATAATTATATATATATAAGTACATACTGGGGAGGCTTTCTGCAGCGAAGTTCAGAAAAGTTTGAGGTTAGAATTGAAACACGGAGTTGGGGCAACTAGGGTGAACGTGAACCTTCGTCAATGGTTGATGCTGGTTCAAGCTTGCTTGTCATGATTTCTTTTTTGGTTGTGAAAGACACTTTTTGGGTGTGTCTGAAAATAGTGTACCCCTAAACCCAATGGTTTTGCTGATCATTATCCCTATTAAATGGCTATTTCATTGGGAATATACCCTATTTTCAGACAAACCCTTTTAGAGTTTTGCAACTTTGGGTGATGAGGTGGCCTCCATGTGTTGGGCCTTCCAGCCGGCCCCCTTGCCGACTCCGACTCCGCAACTTCCCAGCAGTCCAGAAGGAACATGGGCCACTACTTTTTGTCTACGATCTTTTTGTAGGTTGATATGTAATTATGTGTATGTATATATATATATAGATAGATAGATAGATATAGATATAGATATAGATATAGATATATATATATATGTATATATATATATACATATACATATATATATATATATACACACAAGAATCTGGTCCATCCATGTCCCCGGGAGGTTTATGGCGCTTAACTCCAACCTCCACGGAGAGACTGTCCAAGCGATGTCCGCAGGACGACTGAACCGGCACGGGCGCATCAGCAAAGTTCCTGGGCGTTTTTGCTGGGACCCCAAGAAAATCAATGGTTAAGTAAGGAAGTGGTTAGTAAGTGCTTAGTAATTAATGGTTAATTTGCTGAGTAAGTGCTTAGGAAGTGGTTAAGTAAGTGCTTAGGAAGTGATTAGGAAGTGCTTATAACATGATATAACTGATTTCTATAATGTGTGTTAGGAACTGATTTTTTTGGGGGAAGTGATTGGGAAGTGGTTTGTAAGTGGTTGGGAAGTGGTTAGGAAGTGGTTAGGATCATCCCACGAATCGTAAGTGGCTCGGAACCCTGGTGATCGTAAGTCCCCGATCCGTGGGTTATCCCACATATAAGTGGGCTATAACTTTGATTACTAACCAGTTACGAAGTGGGATGACCATTCCACAAACCATGGTTTAGAAGGGTGTTTCCACATTGAAATTGGGGTGTTTAACATTTGATGGGATTATTCTGCGGGAAACCAGAAACCAAGGAACTGGCTGGAAAACTAATCGGGACTCATTCACCCAGGTACTGTGGAATGAAGAAATCCCAATCACCAGTTGGTGGTTTATCCTATGATAATCCCATTGTTTACAGTGTTTCATGGTTACCTAATGGTTACCAACTGGTTTTTAGGATTTCGCAACCATCCACGGCATGATAGATTTTGGGATATTATATGCTATAGTAGGATAATAGGAACAACTATAAATCATTATACATCTACCATATTCTATTATGAACATCTCAGATTATGTTTAATGCAATAGTTCCTGGGATTGACTTTAATTTTCACACCGTGCTTCTTTTGGGTGTCTGGATCGAGGCCGATCTTTGATATCGGATAGGGGTGATGTGCAAACGGATGTTGAGGCTCCGAAGTTTGAGACAACCCCAGTCATAAACTATAAAAATGGTATTATGTTTGTCTATATCTATCTTGTTGGGTTACAATATATATATATATTAATATGTATATATATATATATTAATATATATATATATTAATATATATATACACATATTAATATATATATATATATACACATTAATATATATATATATACATATCCGTACTAGTTGATGACCATCACCCAAGGACTGGACAGTTTACCCAAGAACTCCTTGGTCGGTAAAGCACCCGTCAAAAAATACCAAGGATGTTGAAGTTCTTACAAAATGAAACACCTCTGGCCCCCTATTGTAAGATCTAACAACTGATTTCATAATTTTCCTATGGTTTTCATTGGTTGAAACATGTTGAAACCTCATTTTTCCCATGGTTTTCCCATGGTTTTCATAGATCTTCATAGCCAATCAATGGCTGAGACGCTTGAGACGGCGAAGCGCCCACTGCTTGGAATCCCGCAGAGTTAGGATCACCTGCGGACTCGAGGATTTATCATTTGGTTATATCTACGTATATATATATATATTAGTAATACATATATGTGTGTGTGTTTTTACATATCTGTGTGTGTTTTGAGTGTGTATATATATATATCTACTATGGGCCATAGTATAGTCATTTACATATATCTATCTATATATATATATTTAAATATTAGTGTGTGTATTTATTTAGTAGTCATGTGCATAGAATATGTTTAGTATCACGTACCAACTGGTATTCATAAGTATATTAGTGATAGCATATTAGTGATGTACATGTCATAAAGGAGCAAATATATAAGTGTCCACAGTATGCCATATTATGACATTACATCGTCTAACATCGATATGTATATATACATATATAATCATATATATATCATAAATTATGCATTTATATGACATACATGGGAAATACGTATATACTACTCGTGGGAAAAATATGTGTAACATTGATATATGCATGGTATCTTGTATCAACATGGGGAAATCGAAAACAACCATTATTGGCTGGTAAAACTCCTCATGTGTCCTGCTAAGAAACCTATCGGTTTCCCTACAATATGGCCCCCCCAAGTTATGTTTGTTAGTTATAAACCCCATGAATACAAGTTCGTTCTAAGTATCATCAACCCAATCCTGAACTTGGACTTATACTTCACCAATCAACTTCACTTCAGTTTTTCACAAAACTAAGCAACAAAAGTAGTTTTTCCACAAAAAGTCAATTCCCAACATGGAATTTCAATGGAAGTCCCCATGAATCTTCCCTGAGATCACCACCGTCGCCTTCGAGCTGGGCGAAGCAGCAAAGAAGTCCAGGAAGAGTTCCGCCATGGGCGTGTCCAAAAAGACGTCGGAGCCTGGCCACGAAGTCACGAAGTCCCTTGAAATCTCTGACTCTCTCCCCGATGTTTCACCGGGGAAAACATGTAGGTTGATCTTTAATGGTAAACCTACTTATAATTTAAACATATTTAAACCATAGTTTAATGGGAAAGTATGAAGTTATCAAGATCCATAGTTTAATCTCAACCTACTTTCCCCATTAATGTAGGGTGATCTTTACCATCTGGTTATGACTAACAGACATTTAAAATCCCGTAAATAAATGGAGGTTTAGTTCGCTGGGAAACTCATCTATTTCTATGGGCCATGGCTTCCATGGCTATGTTAAATAACCAGAGGGTAATGGTAAACTATGGATATAGATCTTTAATGGGAAAGTATGAGGTTGGGATCAAAAAGATGGAGGTTTCCATAGTCATGGGGTACCCACATTTATGGATGGTTTATAATAGAAAATTCCAATCTAAAATGGATGATTTGGGGGTACCCCCATTTTAGGAAAGCTCCTATATAATGGTAAATTATGAATGAGAAATACTAAGAAATGAGATTAGAATGAGAATTAGTTCATGATAGTGATGAATGATAGTGGAAAATAACATGTTTCATAGGAGAAATAAAACATTGGAAAAAAAGGATTTATCTGTCATTATCTGTCATTTGTCATGATCTTCCAAAAAAAAAGTTCAGAGACCTTGAAGGAACATCACATGTGTTCATAGTTAAATCATGATATATCAACAATAAATGGGATGAATTATGAAAATGCATGTATCATAGTAAAGGCATTACTCATCATCAACAAATGGCGTTTTCATAGTTCAATCATCATCAATAAATGGGATGAATTCTGATGATTGATGAAAATGATGGAGGACTTAGCCTCCCAACATGGTATAAAAATAAAGATGATGATAGCCACAACTGGGATGTTGAACTTGGTTCTTGGTTGCTTGGTTCTACCGGGCTTGGCTTTAGGCGACGTTAACGTTCCAAAATGGATAGTTTAGCCAACAAACATGACGGAATGGATGTATTAACATGATTAACATCTTACCATGGTTAAAAAGAAGAAAAATGGGATCAGCCGCAATCTTCCCAGCCGAGCTCGTCTACGAGCAGCAACTAGTTTGATAAGTCTTGGATTTGAAGCAGCAAAATCGAGAGGTTTTTTATTGGTGCTCAAGAGAAACGAACAGTGGCCAGTGGCCACTGTGGAGACTGATGTTCGAGACGAATTCCGTTGGATCCATGCCAGTCTAGAAGTCGTGGGCAACGACCAAGGCCTTTGGGTTTCATGATGCGTTTGGCAGCCGAAGTGGTGTTAAACGTGGGAACTCCACGAACTCAATGGAGGTTTAGTTCGCTGGGAAATCGATGATACCCTCTGGTAAATTAACAGGAAAATCACCTGTTTAATGGGAAAACTCACTATGAATGGGAAATAATCTATACTGGTAAATTACAGTAACAGTTCGACCCTGATTTTTTTGCCTAGTTTTAATGGAAACTCATCGACCCTGACCCTGATGACTGCCAGGGTCGAACTGTGAATTTACCAGAGGGTATAATCTATAAATGACCTCCAAGTGTGTTCTCCCGAATGTCCTGATCATCTTGGGCTAAAAATTCATTGAATCTTTCAGAGTCAGTACAACCCTGGGGCCCTGGGTCGGGATAAATTTACCCCACTTTGCAGCAGTGGACCAAGCCTATCCACGGAAACCACGTGGTTTTTTTCAGACGAAAACTGGATAATCCAACGGATGCACCAAAGTAGATTGCTGTACCCTCTGGTAAACTAACATAGCTATGGAAAATCACCATTTTTCATGGGAAAATCCACTATAAATGGGCATGTTCAATAGCTATGTTAGTCATTACCAGAGGGTAAGATGCTGGTGCAGAAAACCAGCATACCCGGTAGTCCCTTCTGGCAGAAATTTCCGGCAGGAAAAAAACCCGCCTGTTTCATGCAAGAGCTCTGAAAAATTCACCTGGTTCAACTGATGTCTCTCACTGCAACTTGTGTTCCTGGGCGAATGGAAAGGCAGCCTGGGATCAGGCATGTCCAACCGCCAAAACACGGCTTTTTTGTTGGGCATGTTGGGGAGGTTCATTCCCAAAAGATGGACATGTTTCATGAGTAGTGTTCAAAACCTCTAGCGTCATGCCCTTTAATCCTGGTTATGAACAGGATTGCCAGTTCAGTCTCAACCATCACTGAAAATGGCCAAGCGTGTTACAACCCTAGCAAAGAAAAACGTTTATCTGGCTGATAAAGTATATACAGTATATATATAATTTATAATAGATACATTAAAAAAACTGGAAAAAAATAGTTGCCGTAAATACATGTAAGCACCGTTAAGATCTATTCACTACTGATCCACAGGGGTACCTTCGGTGATGAAAATGAGGATTAACCGATTAACCACTGCATGGAGTGTGGATGGGGTACCCTAGTTTCAAACCAATGTGTTGCCTAAAGAAGACATCTCTGAATAAAAGGTCAATGAACCAATCTGAAAATGTTGCGAAAGCTGCGAGTCCCAGATCATCATGTCCCCTGCAGTGGCCATAAAATGGAATCAACCTAGCATGTTGACTTTGCGTTGCTTATGTCCCATTCTATCCGGCTTGTATCATTAAAACTACACTAAAATGAAAATCCCCATGAGATTCCGGTGTAGTGCCAAAACGACATTCAAAATAATTTACCACTACATTTCAGCAGAAAAAATCACTCAAGTCCATCTCTTTTGGGGTTTGTGCATACATATATACATATATATACATATATATATATATATATACATATACATATATACATATATACATATATACATATATACATATATACATATATACATATATACATATATACATATATACATATATACATATATACATATATACATATATACATATA
>Ga0126342_10020741_pt1 | contig 11020 bp, 16 predicted proteins | sample Cyp1metagenome_FD_92528 | JGI IMG/M metagenome (GOLD analysis project Ga0126342, IMG submission 92528) | Coral microbial communities from Lord Howe Island, Old Settlement Bay, Australia - Cyphastrea 1 metagenome | ecosystem: Host-associated > Invertebrates > Cnidaria > Coral ...
CTCTACACTCTCTACACTCTCTACACTCTCTACACTCTCTACACTCTCTACACTCTCTACACTCTCTACACTCTCTACACTCTCTACACTCTCTACACTCTCTACACTCTCTACACTCTCTACTCTCTCTACTCTCTCTACTCTTCTACTCTTCTCTACTCTAGTCTACCCTACTCTACCCTAATCTAATCTACTCTACTCTACCCTACCCTACTCTACTGTACTCTACTCTGCTCTGCTCTGCTCTACCCTACTCTACTGTACTGTACTCTACTCTGCTCTGCCCTGCTCTGCTCTGCTCTACTCTACTCTACTCTACTCTACTCTACTCTACTCTACTCCTACTCTACTCTACTCTACTCTACTCTACTCTACTCTACTCTACGCTGCTCTACTCTATTCTTTTGTACTGTGCTCTTCCATAATCTGCTCTTCTCTACTCTACCATTACTCTACCTCTACTCTGCCCCTTCTCTACTTCACGCAGGTGCCAACCGGACACAATGATCTTTGGGCTAGTGAGAATGTGACTTCATGATCTCTTAAGGCACATGCCAACTGGACACAATGATCTTTGGGCTAGTGAGAATAAACCATCCGCAACTCAAAGTTTCTCTACGAATCTTCCTTTGTTTCTAATTGCATAGATGCACGTGTATATTATATATATAATATTTACTGTATATGCTATGTCTCTATATGTTGTAATCTTGTAGAACATACTACCAAATCAACGTAGCAGTTCACCTGGAACGCAGCGTCTCCATATTTTTTGGGGTCCAAGAGGAGATGATGCTGAATTCCAGCAAAGTGATCTTCGCTGCCATCGAATGAGTGGTGCGACATCTGCAGCTGCGCATGAGCGGCAGTGGGCATGAGCTTCCGGATCTGGGAAGAGTAGTTCTAGCATTTTCTATCAATTTCTAGTTGCTTTTGAAGCCTCCGAGGCAAAAGTTTCACCGGATGAACCAGTTGCAAATATAATTTTTTCCGGCCCAACTGGGCCTTGCCTAAGGCAGTGGAAAAGGTCCAGTTGCTGTTGAGATTTGTTTAGTATTTGCCGATCTTTCCGATTTCATGAAGATCAATCATTTTGTGCATTTGGTGTGCGGCATATTGCTCTTGCAAGATCAACTTTGCCTTGTTTTGCGCACAACTTTGGCCCAAGGGTTGTTGTGATGAAAGAAGCAAAAAGTATGCTGAGGTAGTCAATACATTATAGAATTGGCGAGAATATGCGAGTGTTATTGGTTGGTTATGTGTGTCGGGCATGTGTCTTGGGTGCTTGCAAACCTTTAACAGGTGTCTGGGCCATGAAAAAACCTGCTGCTGCTGTGTCGTGTGTTCAGATGAGCAAAGATAAGCCAGGGTCACAAGACACGTACTACGAGGCGGAGTCGTGTGGGAGCAAGTTCTTGGGTTCAAAAGTGCAAGCAGCTGTTTTGTTTGCTTCTTGAATGTTCAGAATGTTCAGGTCAAGGGTTTCTTGCATTTGGGTTTGAGCCTCCGACTTGGAGCAAAGTACACGGAGAAGGACTGGCCAAGTAGCGCCCTAGTTTCATGATCTGCAGGTTTTTGATGGTTTCTGAAAACAATTTTTACGGTCAGGACCTTCTTGGCAAATGCAAGGGTGACAAGGCCAAAGAGAAATCGCTGAAGGCGTACTTGAGCCACTTGTCATCCCTCGTCATCCCTCGGGCAATTGTTTGTTCAGATACCTCTAGCGGGTAGCATCCAAGGTGATCCGAGCAAGTTACGGAAGATTCCCGGTGCAGTTCGCTGCTCAGACTGCATCAAAAATGATGAGAAAACAGTTGCTGCTGGGCAAGCCCAGGCCACAAAGGCAAAGGCAGCGATTGGAAAGGCAAAGGCAAGAAAGAACAAGGTAAAGAAGGTTGCCCAGAAGACGAGGGCAACAAGCGAAGGACCTCTGTTATTCTTATGGTGGAGTGCGGTGGTGCATGAGTTGTTTAATGTTTTTTCATGTTTTTTCTGCATGGTTCTTCCGCGACACGACTTTTGTCTACAGTACTCTTGTCATCCTTGTGGAACATCGCAAGGACCTGTGATCGTGAGGCGCTATCTTGTCACAGGCTGGGTTCGCAAGCTGAAACAATGTCATAAAATATCAAGGCTGTGGGCTGTAACAGGTTGATTCATGGTGAGATTCATGGTGCCAGGAGCGCTCGGCTACCGGGCCATGCCCATCGGGATGACTACAACCGAAAAGGATACTGTTTTGGCATCAGTTTTGTTGCAGTTTGCCTGTGGAGTTTGAGATTCATCATGAAAGGATATTGAAAGAGATTGGTTGATTATGTTATTATCATTATATTATATTAATTTATATTATATTATGCATATTAATATCATGTTTTTTTTTCCGGGGAGGTCTCTTATTATTGACTACATCCCATTTTTGTGAAACGATGTTTTTCCAGAGTGGTCTTCTAGGATCTGCGAGCCCTGTGCAAGACACAGGCAGAACAAATGAAGATGGAGGCGAGACTGGCAACGACAGTTTGGTTATGTCAGTTTGCTTATTAAATGGACTCCATAATTTGGGTACATGAAACGGCCATTGATTGTGATTGTTTGTGCCTCTCAGCGAAAAAAACACCATTCATGACACGCCCACCGATACCTGGAATCGCCTGAAACGTGGTTTCCATGCTTTCAACATCTTTCAACCCCATTCTTGTCAGGAATACCTCAAGGATCCGTTGAAGCTCCTTCGAGTACAGATTCTCCCTATGCCAATGACAGAGTCCATGTGACATGAGAATGTCAAAAGGACATGTTGATCGAAGTTCACTTTTGTTTTACTGCCATCTACAATCTATAGGCTTATTACGGCTAAATTGATAGTTCTCACTGTTCACTTTCCAATACCGTCATGTCAATCAGGAGAGCATGAACTTCGAATCGGAAGGACAGTGTGGCCAAAATCACAGAAGCTATAGAATGAGCATGAATGACAATGAATGATCATATATAACTGATAATAGTCTAATAATCATGACAAACGCGGCAATGATGATAATGATGCAGCCGTGCCAAGCGTGGTGGCATCTACGGGTGATGGTTAAGATGAGGGCACATTTGGATGCACTTGGCAAATAGTGAAGCAGGAGTCACATTCCAGCTGATTCGCGCGTCTGGAAAACGATCGGCAGTTGTTTGTCGGACGGGGCCGACCGAACAAAGCCGAGATCTGCAAATTGCATCAGATCAGCTGATTGACCGGTTGGATTTGAATCGCCAGTACCACGCAAAAAGGGAAATACGTTGGGGGGTTGCTCGCAGTTACACTGCGGAGCGAGTGCCTTACACATCCTTATACCATCTTAGACCGTCATCTACCATTTGCATCCATTTACCACAATTCGGTGTATATTTGAACGGCTGTTTTTTCATGTCTCATTCTATATGATCACCTCACTGCTGTTTTGTGATAAGTGTTCCTATCATGTGCTGAGAGTCGGACCTGGTTTTTTCAGGTCCGAAAAAAGACCAACAAGAGAACTCTCGCACCAAGGAAGCATGGAGAATCATGTCGTGATGATTTTGGTGGCTCCGTTTTAGGCCGTTTTCAAGGCAGAGTGCATCCCAACCTTTCAAACCTGAGAAAGCCATGGTGCACCTTGTGTTGTGTCACAGTCTGTCTCTTTGGTGGACAGCTTCGGCTTCTTCCAGCTTCTATTCCCTCGTGCAGTACTTCGGCACCGTGTCACAGCATAATGGCATGTCATACCCACACCAAGGCATAGCAATCACGAACAACAACGGGATTGTGATCGGTGGGTGGTTTGGAAGCAGCGAGTATTGGGGCTCCACCTATGAGTATACACACACTGCCACAAGCATGCTCGTCTCGACACCAGGCGCAAGCAAGGGATGCAAAGAGTGGAAGTGAGAAAGCTCGGAGCACACTTTTCGTGTTCATACCTTCATCGTGCAAAGAAGAATCAAGAATCATCAAGAAAACACGTGAGCCTGACAACTGTATATTATATAACAAATTAATCAATGAGATTTGACATGATTTAACAAGTTAAATCAAAAAGAATAACAATCCCCAAGTATTGTCTTTTTGTTTGCAGTTGGCCCTGCCACAAATTTATTCACTCTGCCAGGCTTAACATCGACAGACAGCGAGAGTATCGAGTCTGTGGATGAGGGTGGCTCCTTGCCTGAAGCTTCCTACACCAAAGGAGTGGCATACTCCTCCAGCAACAATTTGATCGTCCTGGCAGGGTATACCAAGGGCAACATGAAGCAAGTTTCAGGCAGTAGTTTCAATGGCGGCAATACCTGTGAGTATAGCCAGTGTACTACAGATGCATGGGTGGCAGCATTCAACACCGCAGGGGTATTCCAGTGGGGCAGGCAATATTCATCTGGCCAACCCTCGCAGTACACACAGATCACTTCCTACGTGGACATGTTCACCGCCGTTGCTGTCTATAGCGACCAAATCTGGGCAATCGGGCACTCAAACGAAGTGATCTCCTCAAGTTACACGAACCAGGGAAGTTATGATATCATCCGAGTTGCACTCTACACCAGTGGTAGTGAGATCAATACTTTCCAAGAAGGAAGCTGGCTGGTGGTTTTGAAGCTGTGATTTTCTATGATTTTCTATACTGTATATATATATCGTATATGTATATAATGTATATATATATATGTATGTATGTATATATTCTTGATGTTCTTCCAAAAAAAAAGTCGATGACATGCATTCGAAACTTCCAAACAACGAACACTTGGTTGGGACCAGATACCACCAGGAAGCTCCGGGGACGATCGAGCCTGGGGCATCGTCTTCAACGGGAACGGCGAACACTTTGTGGGTGGTGAGACCCAAGGGAATTGGGACAACAGCAATGCGGGGGATTGGGATATCTTGCTCATCAAGTATGGCGCGTCAGGCACCAAGGATTGGGTCACTAGTTGCCCAATTCAGCAAACTTAAGTTGAATCTTGCGAAAATATCCGGGAGGGGGGATTCTAAGATATTCCAAGTTGATGTCACTTAAAATAAACCAGCTTCCGCAAATGGAAAAAACATGAAAAAACCAAGGCAATTGTATATGGAGGTTCTGCTTGGGATGAATTCGCAGCCATGCAGATCAGCTCAGCTGGTGACATCTACATTTGCGGAAACACGAAAGGCTATTTGGCGGCTTCGCACGCCGGTGGCTTGGTATGGCAAGGGGCATGGATCCCAAACGGCTGCAGTTCTATTATAAAATTAGACTGGGATATGATAATTATGCGGTAACGACATATAAATATGTGGAGGGCGGGCCAGACCGGTTTGGCCCTGAAGGTCGTATGAAATACCAGTCCGTATATTTGAATGTAATTACCGTATGCTACATGTTTAAATGACTTGGATTCCGTATGTTTAAATTGCCGGGCGGGCCGTTAAACCTGTCCGGAGGTAGTCTAAAGTACCTGTCCATATATTAAAAAAAAATCCGCATATTTAAATGTAGTTACCTATACAATTATGATATGTGCCATGGTCAAAATTTGTTGGGGGATGGTCATCAATTCAATTGGGGACTAGTATAGCCACTTTCGAGTAATCCTTAGTGGTGGTGTGATGACCATACCATATATATATCCATATATATCCATATATATCCATATATATATACAAACCATGTTTTGACCCTGTGCCATGTCATTTCGCTATCCAAAAATGCCCTTTGGGATGGCTGTATAACATATTTTTTGATATTTTTTGTTATTTTTTGTTAACATTGTGAAACAGCCATAAATTATGTTATAAAATATGTTGGTGAAACCTAATTCGCTACATTGGGAAACCCGTATTGGCTGTTTTAAATCCCGTTTAACATTGTGAAACCCAATTGGCCGTCGCATTTTCGTTGTGCTGAGGTGGGACCTACGACTATTTTCTCGCCAAGTTCAGCGGCTCCAACGGCGCAAATGAATGGCCCCTCGGTGAAATGCAGTGGCTGCAAATATATGGAGGTTTCCTGAAATGGAGGTACCCCTAAATCATCCATTCGAATAGGATTTTCCATTACAAACCCATATATATATATATGTATGTATATATATATATACATAGATATTATATATATATACCTTGAATCAAAAATCAACAAAAACGTAGGACCCATAGAAAAAGACGATGTTTTTGGGGAAAACCCGGGGTTTTGGATTTCTCTTGGTAAAGTGATCTGTTCTATTTGAAGCTATATACGGTCAGAAAACGTACAGATCACTAACGCCATCTTGTAGAGTTGCGCAGCTCCAGACACGGGAGATCATTGGTTCTTCTAGCAACATGGAAAAGGGATCAAAGGACAGGGAGGGCGGGGACTGTGCTAATGGACCTTCCGCTTCTTTTGGCCAAATGCCTGAGCGTGTCCAAAACCTAACATGAACCTGGGGCCCAAGATGGCCCAAGTATGTGCCATCATGCAAGCCGGCAACATAATTGAGTTGCATCAGTCAACCATTTGCACCACCAGAAACTTGCGCGTGACTTTTGGCCGCACTGGACGTGTGAACACGCTCTTCACGTATCGGGTGATGTAGCTTCAATTATTTTTGAATTGGAAAATTGCCAAAAACGCCTTCCAGTGGGGCCCGCTGCGAGACCCTCAGTACCCATCTTGTTTCTACGGGTTTTCTACGGGTTTTCTACGGGTATCCACGGGTTCCCTGTGATTTACGACACGGGTTTTCTACTTTACGGGTTCCCCATGGTTCCCATCGAAATCGTCAAAACAATGATTTTGTTCAATGAAAAAGTTCAAAATGGGATTGAAAAGGTGTTGCCAAATGAACCCTATTCTCATGCAGCGTGTTGATAGTGGAATAAGAATTGGTAAGGCATATTGTCCCAAGAAAGCTATGCAGACGCTTCTCCTAAAACCTGACACCTATCAAAAAAGGACACAAGTGGACCATTAACTTGAACTGATGAAACTATGACTCGCCATTCATTTCAATCGAATTAGATTTCCTCCATTTGGCTATCCAATGCCATTCCTGCTAAAAGAGCCGTTCGCCGGTTTTCCTAGCCATAGGCGGGGCGGCGTGGAATTGACAAAGTCGTTTTGACCTTTGGGTAGCTCCAACTTTATTGAGCAGTAAAGGAAGATCAAACAAAATTGATAAACAAAATACGTTTATTGCGAAAACCCAAGGTTTTTGAGGAAAAGCCGAGCTTTTGCTCACCCAAGCATCAAAAGACGGTCTTTTCATATGAAACCTACAAATTTATAGGTGTTTGATGGTTTTTGATTCCTAAGGTATAAATATATATATATATCTGTGTGTGTGTGTGTCTCTCGTTCAAGCATGGTTCACGCTCTCCCGATGGTTCACTTCAACCGATTTTATGCTGTTGCGAGGACTGTGCAACGTGGAACTTCGTACTCGGAGTACGTGGAGGGATTTTGGATTGCTTCAACAGGCTGGGACGCTGGGAAAGCCAGTGGATACCATATGCCATTACAATGCCATCATACTATACAGTAGGGTTTCTTATCATGCAAATATGATAAACATAGGCCCTTAGGCTCACATAACTGGGCTCTCCAGTTCATGTGTATGTTTCATCCCTTTTCTGGGATGAATTTTCTTCGATTGAGTTGCCAGGCTCCCTGTGTGGTTGCATGATATGACCGCCCTGGATACCTATGGATACCTATATATATATACCTATGGATACCTATGGATACCTATGCATACCTATGGATACCTATGCATACCTATGGATACCTATGGATACCTATGGATACCTATGGTTACCTATGGTTGCCCTACTGCCTTACCCACACATCACCACGTCATGGCCGGCTCCAGGTAACTTCCTGTTGGCCGGCACCATCGAGGGCTCATATCCCCCGGCCACCATGGATGGTTCAACTGGCTGGGGCTTTGACGATGCCTTTTTGGTGGAGCTGGAAGCCTCACCCTCAGGAGCCCCAAAAATCCGCTGTGAAAACTGATGAAAGTTGTGGAAAATGATGGGAAGGTGCAAGTTGTATAATGGATGATCATGGGATAACAATAAGAAACAAGAAGAAACAACTACTGTATACCAAGCCATCCCGAATTTGATTGTTCTCGTGTGTACACCTACGTGGTATGATTATTCGTTTTGTGGGACGGGACGTCAGTGGAAATTCAACAGAAGATCTGTGGCGGACAGGAAGAAAATTAGTTTACTTCGAGTGATCCCGTCTATAACATGTGTTTGGCGTGTCTTTGCAAGTTGATCTGCGATATATTCTTACTATTTCTATCTATTTCTTACATTTTACATCATTTTACCTGGATTTACTAGGCATTTTGTCTGACATCATTTATGGAATACCTGTTGGCATTTTATCTGACTGTCTATCTCACAGTTTACCTGACATATTTTTTGACATAGGCATGTTCTCTGACATTTTGTCACTTTTGTCGGATATTTTCTCTGGCAGACATTCTGACATCCCATCCGATCCAGCCGGATCTCAGCAGAGATTCTGCGAGGCGCAAGCTGGCGATCTAGAGACATCTAGAGACCCTCACAATAGCAGGGAAAAAGAACACTAATTTGACTGAGGGTAGTCATCTATCATGGATCCCACATTACTGTGGTGTCACAGTTGATTTCACATGATTGTTCATGCTGACTCATGAATATATATTCAAAACACACATCATAGATGACCTAGCATGTGGACAATCTTAGCGATGCTGCGTATCCTTGCTCATGGTTCTTGGAGGAAGGATCTTTCCCAGAAAGTTGTTCAGTTTTCCCGAGTTTTCCCCATCCAGCCGGGCTATGCCGGTTTTCTCTTGGTTCAGTGGTTCAGCTGTTGCTGTTGCTCATTTCAACCTATTTCAGTACACATATTGTTGCAGCACATATTTCACTAAGCCTTTCAGTTCTACAGTCACCAAATGTTTATGTGTGCGGTGACCCAGAAATGCCTGTCCGACTTAAGTTGTGTCTTAGTGACCCGACTCGATTTTAAAGTCCTTCACAACAGCTTGCAAAATGCGAAGGTCCAAGTAGACGACGTTTCTAAACATGTCTATACTTTTTGTTTGGTTTCCTCGAGTTTCCTCCATTGTGCTCATTGGGTCCTAATCAGGCTGTGGGATGCTTTGGGTACTCGTAGATTACTGCAGATCGTATTGACAGATCACAGGACATGTGTTGCTGTTGGTTGCCATGTTCCCAGGGCTGATGCCCGCGTGGACGTAGCTTCCAATGTACCACTACACTTTCTTCTGTTGCAGATGTCAGTTCACCCTTTGGAATTCTTTGGGATTGTAGTAGATGGTTCATGGTTACCCCATCAACTTGATCATGGAAACTATATAAATTATAAACTATCATTCATGTTCATTCATTTTCCATAGTTTTCGCATTAAAATTGATGAAATGGCCATAACTGGGGGGCATACATGGGCATACCCCATCCATAGCTGGTCGACGATGGGACGATTTCTGCGATGGTCCAGGAGCCCCAACGCACAAAAGCACTCAGCTCCATGGCACTCAAAGTTATGATGAAATTGGACGAGGCGTCGTTCAGGTCGGCAATGGCGACACTTGGTGGTGGAAACAACACTTGTCATGCATAATTCATGGCTTTTCTATGGTTTTCGGATCCTATTCAGGATCATTTGGCCACTGGCTGAACAACATTTTGAGAAGAGACTGTTTTAATGTGGTCAGACCATGTCAGGTCTCACCGTTGGCCGGGAAAGTGAAAAGGATTTTGCCCATGAATTTCCAACACCTGTCACATTGCTGTCGAGTGCACTCGATTGATTGATTTGGGTTCGGTTTTGGACCAGAACTTTCTTCCCCTAAAAGAGGTTGATTCATTGCCAAAGGTAGACATGTTCGTGAGCACTTGGGAACCCTATGGAATCCCGCTTTTGAATGCTTTTGCCATTTTTTGCCCCTTAGATACCACTAGTATGCGCCAAGTCACCCGGCCCAACCCTGCTGTTCTGCCTAGAACATCTATTTGATTGGGGAAGTCAGAGACACCTTCGTCCATGACACCTACAACCAGGGACTCGACATTTTCGTCCAGTTGATCACAACGACCACCACAACTGACACCACCACCTCTGCAACCCAAACCACTGTGAGCTCTACTTCGCTGACCTCATCCAGCAGTACAGCAACTTCTGTGACAAAGACCACCTCGACCTCATCATCCGTCACGACGACATCGAGCTCCTCATCGAGCTCAACGACGTCGAGCACCACAACAGTAAGCAACACGACAACAACGACTGAAACCACAACATCTTCGACTTTCTCGAAGACCAGTTCCACATCATCCACCCAAACCAACACATCATCAACGGTGACCACGCAAACAAGTACAACTACAACAAGCCTGTCAACCAGCCAAACCACAACCTCTTCAAGTGCAACATCAACACTCTCAAGCACCTCAACATTGACGTCATCAAGCAGCAGAAGCAGTACCACTAGCAGCACCGCTAGCAGCACTACAAGCAGCACTACAAGCATTACCGGCACGACGAGCAGCACTACGACCAGCATTAGCAGCACGACCAGCAGCACAACCAGCATCAGCAGCACAGTCAGCAGCACGACCAGCATTAGCTCCACAGGAAGCAGCACAACGAGCCTCACAAGCCTCACGTGGAGCGTGACAAGCACCGGTGCCCAGCTTGCATGGGAGGTGTCAGGTTCAGCTGCTTTTGTTATCTTTTGTTGGCCATGGGATCATGTGCAATAACTAAACCAGAAAGATTGGCACGATGAGGACTAGCACCTGCACAATAATTCCATAGGACATTCAGGACCCTAAAATGGAGGAGCTGGACCCTATAAGGGCATATTTTGTTGTGATATTCCCTACCAGTAGTACCGCACAAGGCGGTGGCGGAAGTTTCAAAAATAGGAAACCTATAGGAGAGGTTGGTTGTTGTGAATCAGGGATGGCAGAGCGAAGCCACTGATGGACTGAAAGGTGCTTGA
>Ga0126342_10020742_pt1 | contig 11020 bp, 15 predicted proteins | sample Cyp1metagenome_FD_92528 | JGI IMG/M metagenome (GOLD analysis project Ga0126342, IMG submission 92528) | Coral microbial communities from Lord Howe Island, Old Settlement Bay, Australia - Cyphastrea 1 metagenome | ecosystem: Host-associated > Invertebrates > Cnidaria > Coral ...
ACCATATCCTTCCATAGCTCATATAAAATTCACCAACTATTCACCGACTATCTTTTACAACTACCATCCTCAGAGCTGCTTGAAAAACATCTTTTTCGCTCTCGGGCCAACCGTCGTCTAGTTGAACACCCATTTTAGTAGAGGTCTGCAGGGGTGCCCACATCTTGGTTGAGGTGTGATTTTTCTCCAAGCCCAGGTCAATCAGGAAATGTGTGGTTGTTTGTTTTTATTCATAGTTCTTCTTCAAAGTGGCTGACTTTGTCAGTTTTGGGAGTCAACAGCGCGGCGACCAAATGATCCCGTGTTACAACCGTCAATTTTTGGGAAACTGAAGGATTACGGAGGATGAGTGAGTTTTGATGGGCTAGCCTTTTTGTAGATTTACGGAATGGGCCACCCGTGGAGAGCCAGCCACGGTTTAGGGAAACCATCCGCATTTATGCCAGCCTGTGCCGAATCTGTCAGAACAAAATCCAACAATCTCGTGGTTGATTGTTTCTTCATTTAGATTCTTCTTCAGACTCGCTGGGCCAAACTTGGATTACAACGCGCAATTGGGTTTGCTTGGGCCAGCAAGTAAGCTTCTGCACCGAATAAGATTGTGAAATCTATGGGTGATTTTCTTTATTCGAGCTCTTCTTCAAATTGGCTGATTTTGTCAATTTTGGGAGCCAACAAAAGCGGCAGAGCGTAAAATCATCGAGATGCATAGGATGAATGACGGGAAATGACTGCCTAATGATATCTAAGGATGACTGGGTTTTAGGTGTTCAAGCCAAAAAAGAGCTACGGCGCTGGTTGGACCCTGCATGCCCAGCTGCGCAAGAGTCAGTCCACAAACTGGTTTCCCATAACCCCAGTGAATCCCCATCCCATTATATACAAACTACAAATTGTTCTTGGTCAAGTTTGGAGGAGCTACAAAATGCAAATTGCATTTACAAAACGGCCATGGCTGGCGTTTTGTAGTGTATCACAAGTCCCCTGCACTATGTAGCTAAAATCCCATCAGGGATCATATTTGCGTCTGATTTAGTGGGTGTTACAGTAAATTGTGGATCACACGCCCAACAATGTGTGACGCCCCAAGTCCTCCAGCAGCTCTCTTAGCTCCGTCAAAACTCCACCAGGTTTAGGCTTGCCGATTGGAAGCCACAGGTCCTCGAAGCATCAAGGGGATCAAATATAAATGGCTAAGACATCCCAGATCTCAGTAAGCGGCTATGAATATCATATATCATCGTCTAATGATGCGAATTAGTTATTGATCATGGCCCCCCGGAAGGTTACAAACAACAGTTTCACATCATTGAAATTCGCTGAACACGTTTGTCGCTGCCCTATGGCCCCCCTAATTGGCTTCCTCCGGTTTTCCCGTGTCCTGTGGTAGGACGACAAGAACCACCACGGCAACAGCGAGGCCAAGAAAAATGGCCCACAACAGGCCGGCGGGCTGCTGGATGGCTGACAGGATGCATCCACTGGATGGGATCAAATCCAACAGCCCCCCAAGCTTTGGCCATGACTTGACCACACCTGAGGTTAAGATCCCAAGACCTTCCAGCGCGGTATATGCCACCAAACAACCCATGGAACAGCTCAGAAGAATTCGGCAGATCTTCCAAGAAGTGCGACAACAATCTGTTCTACTTCTGTACTTGACCCAGGAAGCGAAGGAATGTGCTTTGGCCAGTTCCACCAAATGATTATGCTCATCTCCATCCTGCGCCAAGTTGATTTCCACCTCTTTGTTCATTGATCGCAGCTTCACCAAGACGTCGGGATGATTTTCGATTGCCTCTTCCAAGATCAACATCAGCTGGATGCCAATCTGTTTCTTCTGATCCTCAACCAGCTGCTGCGAGGTGACGCCATCCGTTTCTAGCTTCGGCCTGGGCTAGGCTGGAAACAATGCCTTCGCAACATCTGAATCAATGAATCTAAGAAGTGATTGCTGTGAACTTAAATGCGAAGCTAGTTGGACGGTGAAACCGTAACCTACATAACTTATTATAACTTCATTGACATATTGCCTTGAAATCAAGCCAGCGGTGAAACCGTATTGCAAGCTCGTGGCAATCCAGCCCGTTGTGCTTCCACACGCGCCATGGTCTGATCCAAACTCTTCCCTCGCCAAGCTTTCACAGCTTTGACCAACTCAGACTCGGTGAAAAAACTGAAGACTCGGACATCACCAACCACCCCGTCTTGAGGCAAAATGACATCCAAAGCAGCACAAAGAGCCAAACCAGTCTGTTCCACCGCGAGTTGCAAGACTTCTAGCTCTGCAGATTTCTTCTTGAGGGCATCTAAAATTTGAGCGTCCGTGCCTGTCAAAGCATCAACTGCGTTAACATCCCTCAGCATGCGGAAGTACTGGGCATCCTTGAGTGCGTGCTCCAGCGCCAAGCCGTCTTGCTGAACAGCCATCCGAACGAGTAAGGACTTCTTCGCATCACCAGTTGGAAGTATGCCTTTGAGTTCCACAAACTTGCGCAAGTGAGGCAGCCCTTTCAGCAAGAACTCGTTCCTTCTGGACTCCGGAGCAGGTGAATCAGTGAAACGAAAACATCTATCTCTCTATATCTATCAAACTGTGTCCTTTTAGCTGTTGGATTGTTGACTTGATTGGATAACTGGCTTGGGTTTAAGGGAAATGATCAGGCGGGCTCTTCCCGTGCAAACTTGAAACCTATCGTTTAAGCGGAAGTATCTGGCCCAAACATTCGAGGACGACTTGGCTGAGCTCTGCCAATTTGTGCGAGTGAAGCAATCCACCAAGCAGGGAGCCATTCCTCCGGGCGGGATAGATGTTAGGGAAACGAGAGAGAGATATATATATATAATGTATGATCTACATAATTTAAAGTCTCTCTCTCTCTATACATATATATATATATATAAATAAAACCTGTGGATAAATGAATAAATAAGTATATATATATATATTTACTGGATATGTTTCAACATTTACATAAATAATGAAAGAAAATAATCTAATCCAATCTAGTCTAATCTAGTCTAAGTAAATATTAGGTTAAAAAGCTATTATAAAATAACATCGTTGAATAAAAATACAAAACAATATTATATCATACAACACATATAATCTATCTATCTATCTATCTGTCTGTCTGTCTATCTATCTATCTATCTATCTTTCCATCCATCCATCCATCCATCTATCTACAATAAAATTCAATGTATCACAGTTTCGCTTCATGTTCAACATCCTTCACTTGGAGAAAAAACAGACGGGATTCTTCCCCAAAAACTAGGTGCTCATGATTCTCGCCCAAGTTTCTGGCACAAAGCCGTCAGAGCAATTCTGCTAATCCCAAGTTTCTTCACTTCCGCATCAATCGTCAAATCCTCCAGCGCAACTTCTGCCAGTGTTTCCAGCTTCTCACGTGTCCAGTTCACATGTCGACACAGTGGTCCTCCCACTTTCTGTGTCAGTCGCTCACCCTCGTGCACCACCAAGCGCAGCAGGATACCTCTCCTAGCTGAGGAGGAATCTGAAGCGATGTGCCATAGGAAGGATGGACTCAGGGATCGAAGGAGGAACATGAGGCCAATGAGAAAAATGGCCAACATCAAAGCTGGAAAGACTTCAGCAAGGTACAAACCTTCAAAGTTGAAGACTTCCGTCAGCCACAGCAGTAGCAGTACGAAAATCAAGTTTGGCAGTCGGAGTTTCCAGGCTAAGTTCCAAGAAGCATCAGCAACTGAAGAACAAGATCGATTTCGAAGGGTTTCTGCCATCAGAATGCCTCGGATGTTGAAGGCTAACCCCTCAACCGCAGCCTAACGCTTGAAGCAAAACTATAGCATACCATAGCCCATAGCCCCTTACATCTTACCATGTTGAGGAAACGCAGCCAAAACTCACAAGAGTCCAAGCTGCAGTCTACCAACCCTGGTTCTTCAAAAACACGCTTGGACATTAACTTCTTCACAAAACGATCCAGGTCTTTGCTAGCAGGTTTACCATTCAGAATGGTGTCCAGAATGTTGAGAATAGCAGGGGAATAGTTCTTGCATGCTGAAACTTCAACCTTGTAGTGATCTTCAGGTGGTGGTCTGCTCACGGCTCTAGTGGCACTTCTGGTGGAGCAGGGGGCACAAAGTGGAGTGTATGCATATGCCCCACCCCATTGCTCAACTCTGGCCAGATCATCATAGCCTGGGGCATAGCATAAACAGCAGGAAATGAAAGATTCTGCGCTCAGAATCAGCCAGTTCCAAGCTTGCCGCAGCTGCCTCGACAATACCAGGAAGGTGACCCTCTCATCCCGTCCCTGTTTAGTGAAGCCGTTCAGCCTTCCCTCACACTCAAAGAGATCCGGCACAATAGGATGAGCGTCGCTTCTTTTTACAATTTCTTTTTAATTCAAATCAGCCTGTAGGAAAGCGCCAAAGAAAAACAAACAAAAACCATAAATGCACCAAATAGCACCAACAGAAAAACTGCTGTGAGCTTTGAACATGCGCTGGGACATAACGACCGAGCTGACCAAAACCAAGACAACAAAACAAAACATCATGCAAATTGACTATGGCCGTTTGGCAACAGAATTTCCTGTCACTTTCAGCCATCAATGCGAATTTCAAGGGTTTTAGGTTTAACATGTGTTAAACATGTTGTTGGGCATGTCCCCACAAACATTGAACTATATGGTATGCAGCTCGCCGAGGAGCAGACTTTCCAGCAAGTAATTCGTCAAGTACCCTGCCAGGAGGGATAATACTAGCAACTTCAACCAGCAAAGAGGGTCCGCAAGATCATCAGCATGCTGGAAGTTGAAGCCGCAATAAGCAGGACTGCAGGATGGATCAATGTCTGACTGGAAGCTATGTGTTGGATCGACTTTCTTCAGACGGTAAGGGAAAAAGAAGCTGGCATCAGTGTCTCGCTTGATCACGTCCTCTGATTTGCTGAACATGGCGTGATAAGACTAAGACTAAAACAAAGTAGATTCTGAGGCAATTTTCACTCTGATCATGTCGGTTTCAGCAATCTAAAGGTCTGAGCCAACGCAAAGATTAAACAACGTCCAAGAAATCCGAGCATCTAGGTCTAGTTGGCAGGTTTGAAGTACCGCTGGCGCTTCTTGGTCACCAATGCGATAGACGATTGGCTGAGCTTCTGTGACCCATCCGCTATCATCAGGCACTTTGAAAACGGAGACCTGACGAGCAGCCGCATGAGGCCCATTTTTTGGGGAGAACTGGGCTTCCAGATCGGATCGGCATGGTGTCCTATCACCCCAACTTAAAAACAATCATGTACCAAAAAACATTTCAATCAAATTATATAGTTACAACATGATACAACATATAACATGTGTTGAAATAATATAAGCATATATCAGCAAACCCGCCTGAACCATTTTCCCAAGGAGGCATGCTATCTTTGAGTCCTCAGGCCGAACCAGCTGTGCAGCTGAGGCACCTGAACCCCTGGTGGAATTCGCAGCGTATCCAGTTCTACCTGGTGGTCACTCTCTTTCTCCGTCCCCCTCACGACCTGGCACAGGTTGCAGGCCCCCAGTGCTTCAAATATGGTGTTTTTAGCGCATCTTTGGATCTAGGATTTGAAGATTCACCGACAAAAATGGTGATTTATGGTTACTTTATAGCAAAAAATACTGGAAGAGATGTGGGGCACCTTATCCTCCTTATCAGGATGCACAATTGTAACTGTCATCCCAGCAATACCATTGGTAACCCCACGGTGTACATGAAGGTCCCTAGTGATCCGTGTCGTGAAAGCAGCTGATCTCCAAAGGCCTCCCGCAGCCGTCGCTTCCACTGGTAGGTCAGCAGCTCATAGCAGAAGTTCACATCACCCTGGCGCCAGCATGGCCGCATGGTGACCCAAGAGATACCCAAGAGCCACCGTAGGAAAACCATTGCATTTTCAATGCTATCGTTTGTGACCTACGTTCTGTTCGTTGGAAGTGCCGCGTCCCCCAACATGACATGACCAGAATGGATTACACATAGGTAGTCTTTACATGCATTCATCCTTTTTGGCGCCTAAGATACTGTATTGGGAAGTTCGCTCAGGAAACTTTTTCCAGCAACCGCTTTGGGCCCCACAGCCACTTAAACACTACCAAGGTTCGAAGTTCTGTCCATACTCCTCCCTACAGTTGAACCTCAGAAAGCAGCAACAGTGGGTCATGACACGAATTCACACCAAACCAACGGGCATAGAAAGCAAGAACTGGAAGAAAGAGGTGGTTCACTGGCATCCTTTTACCTTAATGCCAGGCCACACGTAGCATCCAGAGTCTGCAAAGTGATATGCGCAAACTTGGCTGTTGGCAGCATGGCGCAGCAAAGTGGCTTCAGCGCACTCTTGATTGGAGGATGCCCAATTGATGTATTCCCTATCTCCCAGGCACTTCAGGGAAGGATTCTGAAAGGATGCTTTCAGGCTCTCTTTCTCCAGATGTATCGTGGATGTCTGTGTAAAACTGGTGGTGGTCATGGTGGTATGGCACCCGAAGGGTGGATCAATGTCGCACAGCCACTGTCTCAAACCGCACGGGCCACCAGTAGTGATCTCTGCAATCAATGCCATCTCAGTGGCAGGGGCCTTGGTGGAAGACCAACTCGGGGGAAATCCCATGCAAAACAGCGACCTAGACAAGACTTATAGCTTATAGTAATCCCCCAAAAAAGATAGACACGCACTTCTTTGCAATTGTAGCGGGCCGAGTTGCTTTTATACCTTTTTTGGGGCTTGCTAAAAACCAAAATCATTAACCAAAAGCACCACCCGGCAACTGCTTGAGATCCGTTGCATCGCCCAAAGTGCAGCAGAAAGTAGGGGGTGACCTCCTCATGGTCCAGATGTAGGTTCGCAACCGATAGTGCCGACAATGCGCAGCTCTGGCCCTCAGTGGAGATGTGCACCTCATGACCTGATTGGACATTTCCATACCATGGAGCTTGTGAGGCAGGTCCCACACCACTCCTTGGCTTGGCCAAGTTCCAGGGTCCCAGGGGCATGGCTCCCTTGGTTGGATTGTGGATGATATATGGTTCAAGACTGGTTGAAGATGGTGTTGTGATCCCTAGCAACTGAAAAACAACTATATAAGATGATTTAGGATGTTATAATATCTATTCGCTTTTCGAAACGCAGCACATCAATCATGAATATTGGGTCCTCCAACACACCAAACAAGTAACAAGTGTGACCTTGTTCTCCAAACATGAAGGGAAGCAGTCAATCAATCAATCAATCAATCAATCAGCTCATCGTCTCAAATGTCCAAACTCTTGGGAATACATTGCCCAAAAATAGAGATCATAAAACATCAAACAAATCAATACACACAAATTTTCTTCATCAGCGTCTAGCTTCTGAATGTTCAAAGATGACAACGATACGCTGCTGCTCTGCGATAAGCACAAAGTGCTGCCGCTGCAAAGGCCCTGCACTGTAAGCAGTCCCAGCTCCTGGCAAACGGGGAGAGTGGCAGCACATGTCAAACCGTACTTTTTGGGCAAAACATTGCTGAAACACGCCCGGAACGAGTCGTGCAATCTCCAGATTTATCTCTATTTATCTCAATGAACTTTTATCTTTGTTGGTGTCTTTGAGCAGCTTTCTTCAAGATATTTCAAGATTAATCTCCTTGGTCTTCCGTTGATTTTCATTGAAGATAAGGGCAACACCACGATGGAAAAGACCAGCTTGGTCACCCATGACTCGCTCATTTTTCCGTGCACGGCATGGGCCCGGCATTGCGCGCTGAGCCCGAGATTCCTCCCTTTGGAGCAACAAAGGCTTGACGGAAGGTAGCTGTGAGATGACCAGGTTCATGTCTGGGTTGTACCCTTGTTTGGGTGACCATATCAGATGCCCCATAATGTGTTTGAAGTTTGAGGGTCGGGGAAACCATATGGCTCAAAGGGTGTCCAATGTCCAAAGTATTGCTCATCATCACTGAGTTCAGCTTCATGCATGAACGAAAAAAGAACCAGAAACACACAAATGCGTCCAACAAAGACTTCAGTACTAACATCCAGCCAACAAAACATCATTGTCTTCATTGTCGTCATTGACAATACCAGCACCAGTATCAATATCATCAACTGCAAAAAGAAAAACCTCCATCTTTAGGGATTGATGCATAGACTATCATCGACTGTTGTTGTTTCGGCCCCTAAGCCCTTAAAAAATGACATTTTTTTCCATGTTGACGGTTAGTGGTCCTATCACTGGTATTCACTGGTGAACTTAAAAAGCTGTACGCCATCCTTCCAAATCCCAGGCCCAGGGAAGCCTCCCTCCCCGACATTTTTTGCACCATCGTCATCTCGACATTAGCCACCTGAAGCGGCACGGCGCCGCGCCAGGCGCTGCAACAGATCCGTGTCTCCAGCTTGCAATCCTTGGTTGCAATTGGGGGTGCCCCAACCCAACGGGGGAAAATGGTTAGGGATGAGACCTTGGATGGTAATCTGAACACCTGAACTATTTTTCTATTTTTCTTTGCTAACTTAGAGGGAAACAAAGAACGAGATTACTGTAGTACAGCAGGTTTGAAAAACATGCGGTCATGAAGGCCAAACCATCTCAGCAGCTACGATGGCAACCGGCTTTCTGCATAGAAGGGGAAGGGTGTCTAATTGACAAAAGATTGAATTAATTTTCCTCTCATTTTCCACATTGCCGCAAGAACATGCGAAATTGAACTTAAACCTAACCAGGAATTTGTTTTAGTTTGCGTGATGGATTCCCAGGTTCAAAGCACAGCACGGTCTTTGAAAATCCTATACTCGTGCGCGACCTAGCAAAAAATCAAATATCCCAAACCGGCCCAAACCCGTAGTAACTTCACGGAACTTTTGATGGATTTCCCCTGCTTTCCCCCATATTAGTAGTCTTTGAGGTGAGACTCCTGGGGGTCACTTTAAACTACCCGCGTGTCATGCCATGTTTCCAATGAAACCGCTGCTGATCCGTGGCTTGGGCGCGTCTTGTGCGCGGGGCTGCGGTGGCAGCTGCGTCTTGAGGATCACACCTGGGGCCATGATGGCCATGTCTTGTGGTGAAGCGTTGGGGTCCAATACGTTGGTTTCCCAAGATCAAATGCAACAAATTGATGGTTGTTTGGTGGATTGTGATTGAATATAAACAGATTTTCTTACATGAAAATCATCCTTCCAACAAATTTTGGGCACCAAACCATTCACATACTGCTGATGGACACTTGGTTGGGACTATGTTGGGTTACTTGAGATGGTGTGCGCAATGCCTGCCAAAAGCCATACAGCCTTCCATGAGCATAAATGTGCAGACTACGTTACGCAAGAGGGTCTCAGAGCTATCCTGAGACAAACAATTGACACATGAATGCGCCTTGCTTCTGCATCTAACTTCTCTATCTGTGAAATATTTGGGTCACTTGGTCCGTCATCTCATGCAGCCACCGATGAGTCTTCCCATCTGCTATGGCAGTTGTATCCTATGCATATCCAAATCTACATGTAACTTCTTGGCAAGTGTTTTTTATCCCAATTTTTATTGTTGCAATATCAAGGCTATATTCTATAGTCCGTTTGTTGCCGTTTGACCGTTTGACCATTTAGATCTCCCTGTCTTCCCCGTAATCGAATTACATAAATCTCGCCCAATTGTATCCTCATTTGACTTTCCAAATTTCTCACAAAAACCTGTGACTTAATTGTCATGGTTTGTATGAAAATATGGGCGCCAAGATCCAATGGACGGCCATCGTTTCTCCAATTCAAGCAGCAATAAATTCGGGTATTCCCTCCAGCTTTGATAAACACAATTGGACATTATTGGTTTTGAAAAGTCGAACAATAACAAAACATTACCCAATATATCATCAATATTACATTTTGCAATTCATATCTAACTCTCCATTGTTAAACGTTAAACCCCATTCTCAGACAGAACCAAGATATCATATCGTTGGGTATGTCCTATGACGTTCCTGTTATGTCGCATTTTCAATCGGATTTTGGTGTTTAAATCAATTTTTACCCAACATGGCCGTATGATCCCTACATGCAGCCCATGGCGCCATAGCCAAACTGCTCCGCAAAGCTGCGACGGCGCGGCTTTGGCGCAGGCTCGCTCTGTGGCTCTTCGGGTGGAACCTGCAGCAGCGGTGCAAGGCCAATGTCAGGGGCAAATATACAGTAATATGGGACATTTTTAAAACATTCTTTTAGTATTTGGATGTTTTGTAGGCCTGAAACGAAGGGGGATTCAATGATTATAATGTTTTGGTTTGCAACATCTGCATTGCTTGATTTCAGATTTGTTATGTGGATTTGAAAACAATTGTTTCGTAATTGGACAAATCTGGACTATGGAGATGCATAATTACTCACCAACACATGTAAAAAACAAATCCTTGTGGCAACTACATGTTTACATAATACGAGCATCTTCCAACATATCAATGCATGTATGTACGCGTTTGCTTTTTTTGGGGAGGGCTTGGCAAAGGCAAAATACATACCTGCATTGCTGCGCACACATAAAAAATGTATCCCGCTCCCGGGCCGCCTCTGGTGGCGGCAAGGCCGCACGCTGCCGGCGCTGCCGCGCCGCTGCCAAAGCATTGCCCAAGGCATCGTTGGAGAAGCTGCGACGATTGATCGCCTGGGAAGCCTGCAGCCAGTGGAGGTATCAGAATTGGCAAAAACCACTAATAACAATTAACGCCCCCAGAGACTAACTGGAATAATTACCTCGTTTTGTGGTGATATTTACTGAGACGATGTAATGGGGAAAATTAAAATATTAACGACAATTAGGAGCATTTAAGAACATGTTCTATCTTTTTGGGGGGTGCTGGCAAACTGGCCAGAAACATCAAAAATGGAGATTGCGTCGCTGCAAACCAGCACGGCAAACGACGGAAAGCATTCAAATATATCAAAGCAGACTACCACGGTTCAGCTGATAATAATACATGTAGGTGCAAAAAATATTCAAATATACGGTCAGACAAATCCC
>Ga0126342_10020743_pt1 | contig 11019 bp, 15 predicted proteins | sample Cyp1metagenome_FD_92528 | JGI IMG/M metagenome (GOLD analysis project Ga0126342, IMG submission 92528) | Coral microbial communities from Lord Howe Island, Old Settlement Bay, Australia - Cyphastrea 1 metagenome | ecosystem: Host-associated > Invertebrates > Cnidaria > Coral ...
TCACAACATCCAATCAATGAGGGTGAGCACCCTCCATCAACGCACAAGATCAAGCAGTTGGTTGTGAGGAAGAACTAAATTGAATCCCATATCCCAACCTAACCAGACCGAAGATAAGTGACCATGTATATATATATATACATCCAAAAATATGTATGTATATATATATAAGTGTATGTATATGAGTATATGTATCCTGCAGGGCTTCTACACATCTCAATCCGATGGCCATGTTGACCACAACCAAAACATGTTCGTCTTCGAGCCATGTCATTGCAAATTGACGCATGATTTGTGCCTTCAAAAAGCTAGTTCGTTTTGCTCTTCTAAACTCCAACAAAACAAAAACCCCGTAAAACACACGAGATTTGATCATGCCCCAAAAACACGCGCGAACTTCTACCAGCCCGACGCGTTAAAAAAAAAAAAACTGTGGTCTGTCTGAGTTGATGCGAAACGAAAAAACCTTCCAAATCAGTGGCATTTGAGGATTTCAATGTTCGCTCAATGATCTTTTCTTTTTTGTTCCTATCCCATAGTATCCATGGTGCTGCTATATATGGTAACATGGATCCCATCAATATACCCCAAATGTTAGCATATATACCAGCACCATGGATCCTATGGGTATGATGGTCATTATGATAACATATGATAACCATGATCCTATGTTGCTTGATGATTTTCATGGTTACCGCTTATTTCACATAGCTATGGAAGCACCCGTTGGCACCCGCGGTAGCGCAGCTCCGAAACGCGTTCCGTCACTTGTGATGGGTGCCACATTGGTGCTGAACAAGCGTTGGTTGTTGGCGCAAACCTCAGAGTGTGTGTGTGTAATGTCAAAAAAACAACTAAAACTGAAAATCATAATGATAGTTGTTGTCCATATTCTGTCTAATCCAGGATCACTAAAAATATAATATTGTATATATGATACATACATGTATATATCTATAATGCATACGTATGTATGATACATACGTGTTTATGTATGTAGATGGCTGGACCATGTAGATATATGCACTATATGTCTATGTAAAAGGGCCATTCGATCTCGAACGGTCATTTGTCACTATCAATAATTAATTTAAATAAAGTAGAAGGAAAGGGTTCGTAAGGTCTTGAACACTTTCAGATATTCTTCTGTTTTATTACGCCTGCAGTAAAATCCAATGTGCTTAGTTTTGCTGACTTTGGGCGATTCCTATTTCTGCAGGGAGGCACGCATATTATGATTAATTACTCCCCTCTTGGGTATGAGGTAGAAAATAATGACAGTTATATATATATATACACCCTCTGGTTATTTAACGTAGCCATGGAAAATGGCCCATTTATAGATGATGTACCCATTAAAATGGTGATTTTCCATGGCCATGTTAAATAACCAGAGGGTATATCACTGTACAATATATGATGCGGCCAGCAACGTATAAATAAAATGGTTTCAACAACGTGGTCCAGTTTTCTGCCAGTTTTGTGACCAACATCACAACATCTCCCAGGGTTGTCCCGGGCTTTTCCAATGTTCGAAGGCCCGCATGGCAGGCTGAATGCGAACGTGTACGTACAAATTATGTACGTGTGCATATACAATATGTATGTATATGTATATATATATTATGTAATATGCACATGCAGCACTTCTGGAACATAAACATATTATGTAAACATAACTTAACATCAAAACAGAATTGATTAAATTACTTCGGCGATCATTTTGTTGAAAAGATTACTTATGCGTGCACAAATAACTCCAAAGTAACAGTAACAGACATTTGGATTTTCCACATTCTGAGTGAACTCCCCCATGAAACCAGGCATTAAAGTACACCAAAACTATCACTTGAGAATTCGGAATAGTAAACTGGCTGGTGGTATCCCTACCCCTCAGAAAAATATGAGTTCGTCAGTTGGGATGATGAAATTCCCAACTGAATGGAAAAATAAAACAATATATGGAAAGTCATAAAATTCATGTTCCAAACCACCAAACAGATCACCAAATACCAAGCGACCTGATCCACCTCTTTTTGACTGATTACTTGGAAGCTTGGCGTGATCCCATCCAGTTGTGCCAACTGTGCGTTCAAGGTCCTTGGCCAAACAGGTCAGATGTTGGTGGATTGTGTGCGGGTCCATGTTAAGAACATGGGGGTTTCCATAAATGGAGGTATCCCAATAGCTGGTTGGTTTATAAGGGAAAATTGTTGGTTTATATCTAAAATGGATGATTTAGGGGTACCCCCATTTTAGGAAATCTCCACATGGAATCCAAATTTAAATCTGCAGTTTCTCTTCATTGTTGATTTTCTTTCGGCTGAAAAACACAAGGGACTTCAGATTAACATAGATTTAACATGATCAACCACATCTATGGTTTTTTGATGATTTTTGGCAATTCTTGACCCACCACGGATTTCAGATTTGACAGTTTCACAGTTGCCAACCCCCAAAAGTATTCATAATCACTGAATTCATCACATGTGCTGCTGCTGCGCCGAAAGACCTTGATAGGATTTTACAAAGATAGGACAGAGGCGGCCATCAACAAATATGTTGATGGGGTTAAACTATTATATCAATAACAATCACAACCTGGTGATTACGCCACCAATCCCAAACACATTGTCATATGCGCGTGAATTTGGAACATCCCACTTTTAGGCTTGAACTGTTGAACATCAACATGTCACATACTTTTACACCGTTCATGAGTATTGATTTAGCCTGCGGCACACCCTGCACCTCCAAAAACATGAGTTGAAACAGTTGAAACTCAGTTTTTAACTGAAAGAGTTCAGCCAGGAGTCGACATGTCGCTGAACTGAAACACAAAGACACCTTTGGCAGACAAAAACACGTCCTCACAGAGGCAGTGCGAGGCAGTGCATGGCAGTGCATGGCAGTGCGAAGCTCTGGCGGGCCAGTTTTCAATGGCCAAGAAACGTGAAGAAATGGCGATGTGGTGGGATATATATATATAATATTATATATAATAATATAGTATAATATACTATATATATGTATGTATACATATATATATATATATATTATTATTATTATACTATATATATATATACATTTGAACAAAATAGATCTGCATAAAGTACAATTTGGGGATGATGATTTACCTTTTACCTGCCAGGCTTTAGCATTTTTTTTCCTCACCGAAAGTCCAGCTTGACGGTCAGCAGGGTGAATTCGTTGAGGCTGGTCTTATTCAACCATGGTTAGCCAAAGTTACCTGAAACGTGGGAGGGATGGCAGTGTGTCAAAACCTTGTACCCCTGGTGAACATGAAAATAGCTGGTAAATGGATGTTCATCCCTCTAAAAATGGTATTAATAGGTATTGATCCATAGCCATATGATGAGAGGTTATATTTGACATCCCCACAGTTCTATACGAAACTGGGCCAATATATGATATCTTGTTTTTTTGTTAGAACTGTTTTGTATGATGTCGTCATTTTCATGTATTTCGCAAAAAAAACAATTGATTGTATTAAATTGCTTTTAGTACGGTTAGTTGCTGATATGTCTTTGATATGTCTTTGATGAGTGGCGTGGTATTGTAGAAAGTTTTACCCTCTGGTAAACTAACATAGCTATGGAAAATCACCATTTTTCATGGGTAAATCCACTATTTCTATGGTCATTTTCAATAGCTATTTTGACATAACCAGAGGGTAAAACATCCAACGGCCCAGTGCCGCCCCCCAGTCGCGTGGCAAAACCGCGGTCCTGTTGCTCCGGAGATGGAGTGGTGGCCTCGATGCTGGCGCACATTCTGGTGGCTTTCCAACCTACGGGGTAGGTTGGGGCTTGAAACATGGGAGGGATGGCTGGTGATATATGGCAGTGTGTGAAAACCTTGTACCCCTGGTGAACATAAAAATAACTGGTAAATGGATGTTCATCCCACTAAAAATGGTATTAATAGGTATTGATCCATAGCCATATACAAAAAAAAAACAATAGCTGGGTGGTGATGACCCAAACAGGCCACATGTCATGATCTCTACAACAAGAATAGGTGGCGATACCCTTTGGCAGTGGCGATACCCTTTGGTAAACTAGCAATAGCTATGGAACATGGTCCAGGTATAGTTGATTTACCTGTTAACGGTGTCTGCACGGGACCCCCGAGAAGATTCAGCTGAGATCAGGAACTGAACGACACTACAAACAAAAATATGACAGGTGCAATAATAAAATAGTAACATGATAATATGCAATGTACAAGTAGTTGTTATTAGTCTACCAGAATTTATGAATAAACATGATATAATAATGTACATATATATATATATTAACAATCAATTGTATATAATACGGTATAATAGTAATCCAAAACATTCAACGCTATGTTGCTCCATTTCTGGCAAACACAAAAACAATCAATCACATAACATTACATATATAATAATAATAATAATAATATATATATATATATACATATTTATGATTATACATATGTAGAATCCATCATTCACTACCAATGGTTTTCCCAGGATAACCCTGCAAAATGTCGTCATGTCGTCGGCCTTGCATGTGTTTGCCGATCTGCTCACTGATGGAATTCCATTGCTTCACATCCTGGGGCTGCTGAAAAAACTGCGTAAGTTGACCAATAAAGAAACACCATACATTGGCAAAAACATACGATAGTAATAGTAAATCCATATGATAGTAATGATAGTAATACTCATATGATAGTAATCACTGATCATATGATAGTAATAGTTAAACCTTCATTGTGATCAATAATCATATGATCATATGATAGTAATAGTAAATCAAATGCATCATGTTCAGGCCATGTATATATATATATACATGATCAACTGGGGTAAACATACCAAAAGATGTGGAACATCCACTAGTTATAGATTGTCTTCCCAAGAAACCATTGGCACCATGGGTTGTCCAAATCTATGTCAGTTTACCGCACCGTTATTGCCCGAAATACCAGTTATAACTACTTATAACCTCATTTATAGAATGTATGATCATAATCCCATTTATAAGTAGATTATAAGTACACCCCATTTTATTATCATAATCATTTACAGTTATTTCACTAATAGCCATGGCCATAACTGTAGGGTAAACCATGCTCCTTAATTCCCGTGAAGATCAACTTCGCAGGTGGCGAGCTGGGTTTGGGCGTCGTCGTCACGGCCACGGGACTCTGACCTCACGTCCCAAACCGGGTAGGGATCTTTGGAACTCATGGTCACTACAAGGGGTCCGAAACATGAGAGGATTGGACCAACAAGATGATACTTGATCCATCTTGATCCCTTTTTTGTGGAGATTGATTGAACCTGATTGAATCACCTAACAGTCCAAAAAAAAAACTGGAACTCATTTCATATGGAACAAGTGGATCCTCAGAGAATTCGTCCCTGAGGGGAAGCCATACATCATCCAGTCAGGCTGTGCATGGCTTGTCGCGGAAAACCCATTAGTCGTCCCAAAACTATGCCATGAAAAATGCCATGATCACTACGTTGATCATAAGCCCTGAAAATCAGTTGCCAGTTATACTTTTTGATTGGTATTTCTATGGTTATTTCTATGGGGTTATCAGTCCATGAATGAGGTGATTTCACTGACTTATACCTGAAAAAGGGCCATAACTGTAATCAATTAGCCAAAGATTACCCTCTGGTAATTTAACGTAGCTATTGAAAATGACCATAGAAATAGTGGATTTTCCCAGCTATAAAATGGTGGATCTTTCCATAGTTTTTTGTTAGTTTACCAGAGGGTAAAATCAACCCATATAGACCTACCACCCAGTTGCCGGCTGCACAGGTGGCTTTCTGCCAGCCCTCTGGGAAGAGATCTGGAGATCCTCCGGTGACACGGACAGGTGGCAAAGCTGTGACCCGGTGAGCCGCAAATGTCATCCCGATCAACTAGTACCCTCTGGTAAACATACAAAAAACTATGGAAAGATCCACCATTTTTCATGGGAAAATCTACTATTTCTATGGTCATGTTCAATAGCTACGTTAAATTACCAGAGGGTAAATGTATGCAAATGTCATCCTGATCTATCTTGTAGCACCATTGTAACCATCTAGAACCGGTATCCAATAGCCAACACTATATTAATTGATATTAATTGTCTATATCAACGGCGAGTAACTCAACAGTTGATTGCCTATATTGAGGTTTCCTAAAATGCGGCCTAAAATCATCCAAAAGTAGACCATGACTTAGTATTCAGACCCATGTTTTTTGGGATCACCCATTTTTAGGCAGCAAACTATATGCCTTCAGACCGATGTATCTTGATGCTGAGGTTGCTGCCCGCCCTCTGGATCAACACGTGGTCACAATGGAAACAAGTTGTTGAACCAAGGATCCATGAAATAAGAAAATACATACATATAGCTATAAATGTGTTTTTGTTATAAAGTAAAGTTTTATACGTATTATAAACAAAAAATAAATATCGGTTGGTATCATTCAGTCATGTATTATCATGTTTATTCCATGAGTTGAATTGCTGATGAAGCCGTGAAGCCCGCTCTCGGTCAGAACCTGCTGTTCATATGAAACACCCACCAGAAACATCTAGAGACCCGTTGTTCATGGGGGGAATTTAGCTGGTTGGTGCTATACCTACCCCTCTGAAAAATGATGAAGTTCGTCAGTTAGGAATCAACTGAATGGAAAAAAACAAAAATCTTCCAAACCACCAACCAGTTACACTTGTTGAAGATTAATAAGGGGTGTTTCATATGACCAGGAGGATGGGCGAAATCTGGTGACAGGAGGCCCTTGGGATTGCACTTGCACTCAGACAAAGGCTGGTCATCCATGCAGGGAGGCTGACAGAAAGCGATGGGTGTCATGCATTGCTGTTTCCCGCTTGCAACGCACTTCTTCCTCGGAGTCGGCTAGTCGGCTGGGTCCCGAAAAAATCTTCTGCACTTCTGCTGAAGGGTGCTAACATGTTTTCGCACACACCATCCCAAATGAAGGCAAACCCCTGGATGAAACATGATGCGCTTTCTGTGGTCTTGACCCTTTGGGATTGATGCATTGTGGACGGATGCACCACAAAAATTGGGATGTGAACAAGTGGGGTAACCAGTGGGGTACCTCCCAAGATTACAAAATTGAGGTCCACACAAAAATCAGAAATTCAGCATAAATTCTGAACAAAAATCGCCCTGTCAAGGCAATGCCTTGGCGCTGGTGACTCATATCTTTGGGAAACCCCCCACAATTATGGGCATTATGGGCACTCGATACGGCCCCTATAGACAAGCATCTCAAGACACGGTTTTGCGTTACCCTGTGGTGATTCAAGATAGCTATTGAACATTGCCAGTTTAAAGATGATTTAACTATTGAACAAATGCTATTTTCCATGACAATGTTGATTGCCAAATGGTATATCTCATTATTGTGTTTTCGGCCATAATTGCTATCCCTCCCTGCTTTGACACACGACCGCCAGGCATCATGAAAGGACAGCAATACCTCAGCGAAACCCGGGTCAACAGCTGCAAACCTGAAAAAATACATAAAAAATCCAACGTCCGAAGATGTCCGAAGAATGTTTCACGCTTGGAGATTGCGATTATTAAATTGATAGGGGGTGAAAACGTAGATGTCTGGGGGGATGTCATCTTGGCGAAGCTTATTGGAACGTCGAAAAAAAAATCACCAAATCCAAAAATGTGACCGCCAGTGACACCACTGAGGTCAAGACTCCTACAACTAGCTGGTTGGTTAATATACTGTTAATAATAATGGTTATTATATATGGTTAATGATGGTTAATAATAATCTGGTTGGTGGTTGACCTACCCCTCTGAAAACTGATGGAGTTCGTCAGTTGGGATGATGACTATTCCCAACTGAATGGAAAAACAAAGCTATGTTTCAAAGCACCAACCAGATATGGATCTGGGCGGTAAATTAGAATATTTCACTGACCTGAATTGTTCGGCCATTTGGAAATGATTCCCTGAATCCTAACTATGATTTTCTCGTGAGGGAGAACAGGGTTCGGTCGTAATAATTGACCCACATACTCTCCGGTAAATTAATCTAGCTATTGAAAATTGCCATAGAAATATTAGAAATAGCTGATTTGCTCACTAAAAATTGTGATTTTCCATCGTTTTTTGTATGCTTACCAGGCCGGGTATATCCTCATCTTAGTTGGTTAAGTATGGCATACCGCGGCTTCCACGTTCATGGATGTGGGACTAAACCCCGAATCATCCATGAGAGGTACTGTGGATGGTTGCGAAATCCTGCACCACCAAAAGGATGGTAGAAACCCAAACTAAACAATGGGATACAGTTCACCACTTATCAACTGGTGATTCGGATTTCTTCCATCCATAATACCCTCTGGTAAGCGTTTACGAAAAACTATGGAAAGATCCACCATGTTTCATGGGAAAACTCACTATTTCTATGGCCATTTTCAATAGCTTTTTGTATGTTTACCAGAGGGTAAATCACCATCAAATCACCATTTATAGTTGTTAAATCACCATTTATAGTTGGTAAATCACCATTTATAGTTGGTAAATCACCATTTTCCAGTTCGCTATGTTAGTTAGTTTACCAGGCCGGGTATCACCCACTTCAAGCTGCATGCCAGTTGAACATTGCTCTGAATGGAGACAGCGCTCGCAGGCGCCCAAGCGGCCGCGCGGAATGCAACTCACCTGCGGCCGTGTTTCGAAAAAAACTGGCTATGGCCGCGCCTCGAAAACATGATGAATTTAAGGGATAGAATTGATATGGATACACACATGTGCACATTATATCAGATCAATTACAATATATATATATATATATAAATATATAAATAAATAAATATGCATGTCAACGTATATATGCAAGATTCCCTGAAGACATAGAATGCAGAATCGGATCCTGTATGTTTGTGTTGTTTGACGGACAGCCAATTGGTTTTTCACAAAATGCATATGCTGAGTACTCAGGGCATGTTATATATGCAATCAAAGAAACATATGAAATCATATGAATAAACGATATAAGCCACAGTACCTGACCATTATATAGTTGATATCAGATATCCCTTCATGATTCCATCAACCTATTATTGAATACCCTCCATATTGGACTTCCAAAATGAATTTAGATTCATTGATTCATTCCACAACCATGGTTTCTAGCAAGTTTCATATTGGGGTGAATGGATGCAGACCCCAAAAACTTGATAAGTTCACATGTGCCTTAAATCATTTACAGCAAAACAAGCATATATACATGTTACACACATATATATATGCGAAGGTTTCCTGAAATAGGTATGCCCCCAGTCATTTTCCATTTATAGATCTGGGTTTATTTTTAATATTTCACTAACCTGAATTCTTCGGCCATTTGGGGACGATGTCCCTAAAATTAACCATGATTCCAGCGAGGGAGAACAGTGAGGTTGTAATAATTGACCCAAATACTCTCTGGTAATTTAACCTAGCTATTGAAAATTGCCATAGAAATAGTTGATTTACCCACTAAAAATTGTGATTTTCCATCGTTGTTTGTATGTTTACCAGATTGTATATCCATTTATAGATTGTATTTTCCATGACATAAACCGTCACAAACCATCCATCCATTGAGGGTACCACCAACTGACGATTCGGCAACCTCTGAAAAATGGGGATTGAACTCACCCCCCATCACAATTATCCCCCATGGTAATCAAAATGGAAAGCGGCTTAAAATCTCAAGTTTTTGAAAGGAGGTTTCAAACGGAAGGTCATCTACAAATTGGGGATTTACCATGAAATTGACCATTGCCAGGTTCGATGATCAAGGATAATCTTGAGTAAATCCGTTCCCAATATATCACATCCAGGGTTTTGCACACCACCCTGGGAATTCCATACTCAGACTGCCCATTTCTTAGATCACACCATAGGGGATACGAGAAACCACCTTTTTATCGTCACCTGGAAAGGAATCACAGGCCACCAGGCATAGGGTCCGGCTTAGAAAAACAAACTGGCCACTGGCGTTCTGTCAATGGCAGTTGAAAACAAATTAAAACAAAACGTCCATTGACCTTCAAAGCACTGCAAAACACCCTCTCTAAAATACATGATCCAGGATGCTCTCCAACAAAACAGTCAGCCTGGGTTTGCGGGCGAAGCAAAAACCATTCACAAAAATACAAGGGTGACTGCATATTTTGAAGAAATCCCTGGGGATGTGAAATCCCCATAGTTGTACCCTGAAAACTTTGGTCAGGTCCAAGTTGCCATGCACGCATTGTCCACGCATCCCAGCCCCGCTCCATGTGCTGCGGCTTGTGGCGCGCCAAGCGGCGCTTGTGCCGGCTGTTTGACGGGCGCGGCGGGCCGCGAAGGGCTTGGAAAGGCGGCGGAGATGGCCTTGAAACAAAATGAGTGGAGGACTCAAAGTTGGGATTGATGCTTTGAAATACAATAAAGATAGAGCTAGCTTAGGGGTTGCAGTCCAGATCAGAGTGCGGGTTCCGGGGCCCTTTATCCCCACGTGATTTTTTCGCCCCACTTTTACTTTGACTTGCTTAAGGAACCCCAAAAAATATGACCTATAGACTCTCCTAGTAATGGATTTCCCATTGGGAAAATAAAAAATCATCGTCAGCAAATCCAGGTCCAAGTTGCAGGGCAATCCTTCTTCAATCTGGGCACTTCGGGCAGATGGTCTGCCACCCCTGCGCCCAACTGGCACCCCTCACTGCCTGAAGTCATGGCCCAGTGAAAACAGGCTGGGGCGGATAAATAACAGCAGTATAACAGTAAATTTATATCATATAAGATCAAACCTCTGTTCTTTGATTGTGATAGTTTGGTTTTTGAAAATGATAGTTTCATTTTGGGTGAAGCAATGCAGTTGTTTTTTGCTTTTCAATTTGGGGATGGTTTTCCAACATGTTTCTTTTCATTTTCTAGGGATAAGTTTTCATGCTAAAATTGAAACCTGGAGAGGTGGGGGCAGGTCAGAACAA